>Ga0082212_10000964_pt1 | contig 42330 bp, 53 predicted proteins | sample TergutNt197P3_FD_71548 | JGI IMG/M metagenome (GOLD analysis project Ga0082212, IMG submission 71548) | Neocapritermes taracua P3 segment gut microbial communities from Petit-Saut dam, French Guiana - Nt197 P3 | ecosystem: Host-associated > Arthropoda: Insects > Digestive system > Gut ...
ATTTCCGGGAATTGTGCCCATAGTTATTTATTTTTAAGATTTATTTATTACCGAATGTTGACTTTTTATTTAACAAAGAATGGTATTTTTTTGCTTCTTCCGCAATTATCGGATCGTAATGCTTCAATAACGGAATAATATACTCTTTGTCATCAACATCCGGTGTTAGCGCTAAATTTTCTAATCCAATGAATACGATACTTCCATTTTCGGAAGAAAGCATATTGATAAATTTTGTTCTTGGTATTTGTACGTTCATGGAGTTTAAGGCAGCTATAGCTGTTGATACGACAAAGAATTCTCTATGAGACAGCATGTTTAAAATTAATTGTTGGGGTTCGCTGGTATTAAAACGAGATAATGCTTCAATTCCTGTTGTTTCCAGATTTTCTATAGAAAGCATTGGGATTATGTAATCAATGCACAAAGGATTGTCGATAAACGACAACGCTTCTGCTGCCTCTTTTCTCAGTTTTTCATCATCAGACTTCAGGTGATTGGAATAATACGAATATTGTTCTTTTAATTCTTCATTGGAAGAGGGATTTTGCAATTCAATCGAAAATTTCCCTTCATAAACTCTAGTTGATGATTCCGAATCTTCTATATCAATCATTGTTTCTAAGGAATAAAAAATTTCAAATTCTCCTTCGCTTACAAAGTTGAAATACCTGTTAAGAAAATAAACAATTTCATAAGTCTCTCCGGAAGAAATTTCCGTTGGAACTACTCTTACGTCTATCATTAAATCTTCTTGCGGCTTTTTTTCCAAAACAGATGATTGTGTGTCAAAAGAAAGTCCCATTGGATTTGGATATGGCAGCAACAAAGATATTTCATGTTTTGTATTGTTCTTTATAAGAAAATTAACAGGAATAATTCCACTTACCCAATTTTTTTGAGATTTATTAAATACTACTATTTCTACGTCGTTTGTCATATTGTTGATTTTTATGTTATTATTTTGTGTAAATCCGGAAATATTAATTAGTAAAAGTAATAATGAGATGATATACTTTTTCATATGTTTGTAATCTTGTAAGTTATTGAATTATAATCATTTCGATTTGTGTATTTTCACTAAAAAACTCATGGAAATTTCATTTGTACGAATGAATTGCAAATCCTCGCAAGCGAAGAACTAAATATTCAATCCTCTTTTTTTGATTTTATTACGTTTTTTGCAGGGAAATATGTACGGTAAAATTTGTGGTTATCTTTTTTTGTTTTTCGAGCGACAACGCAAATAGCTTGATTCATAGAGAATTCCTTACTCGAAACTAGGTTTTCAATCATAATTTTTCTTTTTTTAACATTATAATATACAATGATAGGATTAGGATTATAATACTTATTGTCTGAATATACTAATCTTTTAGGAAGTCCAACGGCAGCTTGACCATAAATATCCATTAATCCATCTTCATTAAAATCATACACAACAAACTGTGGTGGAATGTATTCCTCCTCACTTTCATTATACTTTATTAACGCATCAATTGATTTTAAACGTGGATTATCTGTTGATAAAAATTCAAAATCATAATATTTCTTCTCTGAACTCAAATAAATATGCAGATAGAAGTATAAGTGCGCTCCATCGGTACCAACAAACATGATACTGTCTTTTATTCCATCTCCATCAAAGTCCCAATTCCCCGAATAGTCATGTGTTTGTTTTTCTTCAATATAACGATAATTGATAGTAGTATTATGAAAATATTCTTCATATGAATTTGACGGAAAATCATTTTGAGAAAAAATTATTTTCGGGAATAAAATAAATACTATTGCTAATAAATAAACTTTTAATTTTACCATAAATTTAAATTGCGTATACATTACCAATAGCATTCCATTGTATTGGTTTTATATTTTTTGTTTTTATACTTATACGGTATATATTCATTAACTATTATTTTCCTGCTCTCTATATCGATTTTGTAGTCATTATAAATTGCATCGTTTTTTTCTTTTCCCATTTCTGTGATTGAGATTCTTGTAAAATAACATAATCTTACAACAAAACCTTCATTAATGTGATATAAATAAAATAAATAAAATTCTTCACAAAATCCAAACTTACAATACATGCTGTAATATAATATTCCTACCTCATTGTTTCCAATAGGAATGAAACTTACTTCACTTGGAGCAATACCCATAGAACCTGAAAATCTGCCTAAAGAAAACAGTTTTTTTCTGTTATCATCATAAAGAAAATTTTCTTGACAAAATCCATTATATAATGCCAGCAATTCATCTGATATCAATAACGTGTCAATTTCTAAGCCGTTATCATCCTCATTACAAATCATATTTCTCTCAAAAGAATACTCAATATTAAATGAATTATAAATAGTATCATTAGATTGGTGCAGTTCTCCTTGAGCATAACTAATAGAGAATGTTAGTACAGTCAATTTAATAAAACATAAACACCTAATCTTTATTGGGTTATTTTTCATCAATAAAACTATTTGATTATATACTTTTTTCTATACTTTTCTCCAACTTCTTTATTGGTAATTTTTCCATCCTTATTTAAATCCAATCCTTTGTTTTGATTGTAATATTTATTATCATGTTTTTCATTATCAGAATAGATAACGTTTTCTGGTCCTTTACCTACATGAGCAGGTGCAAAGAAGGAACATCCGGAATATTACCCATAGGATGAACAGAAACTATAAAAACCTCAAAATCTTCATCATATATCTTTATATTTGTATTTTCCATTTCCTCTCTTTCGTTTATTTCAATAGAGTATTCGCCAATTAATCTTCCTGTATCATTTACATTTTTGCATAGATATACCTTTACCTGCTTATTATCCAAAATTCGTTTAATATATAGCTCATTTGTTCGAGGATAAGTAGTAATCTTAGGTAAAAGGCTTAATTCTTCAACTGAAAATTTATAATTCAACTCTAAAGTTACAGAATCTATGCCATAAAATCTATTAACAACAGCATGATACATGGTTCCATTATATACTCTTTGTTTGATTCTTAATTCTTCAACTCCATCTCCATCGAAGTCATTAATTTGTAAATAAGGAGGTATTTTTAATCTTAGTGATTCATTCTCCCAATCTTGATCTAATAATTCAATCATTTCATCACTAAAACAAGTATAACGTTGGCTGTATTCATTTGTATTATTATTCATACAAACTCCAATATATTGACCAAAAGGATTAATTAATCCATCTTCTACTACATCATTTACTTTTATAAAATATATTGTATATCTATTATTTTTTATTATAATTATTGAAGTGGTGTCTATTTTGATTTCTTTATTTGATATTTTTTTTACTATTGATTGCAGGGGTGTATCAGACAATGTTTTTGTTAGAACAACATTTTCTTTGTCATAACTCTCATCTTTTTGTTGCTTATCGAGATGTAAACATGAACCTAATATTATTAAAATAAATGGTATTAATATTATCTGAACTTTTTTCATTTTGATTTTGTTTCTTTCGGTTTTGGAGTAACTTTATAAAAAACAACATAATATTTTCCTCCTTGTTTTGTATCGCCCATTGAACTTGCATTATAAAATGGTCCATAAGATTTTACTATGGAGATATCCCAATATTTTGTATTTACATACGTATCTCCCGGAATATAATCGGCCGAAGAAGCATTATAAAAATGGGTAACTTCAGGATCATCTGCGATTACAGGATCTACTTTCGGAAAATTTTCTGATATTGCAAATTGTCTTTGAAAATATTCTGCATTATTAGTATCTGAACTTGGAATGGCCCCTGAGTGAGTAATACTGTTACGTTGTGCAACTACCTCAATGGCTGCTCTTGCAGCCATTAACTCTATGGAAGATTCATAATCCCAATTTTTTGGTTTATTACTAACCTTTTCACCATCTTTTGATGGATAGAATCCTCTCGTCTCTCCATAGCCAATCTTAGCATAAGTCCCTGTTGTTCGCAAACCTGCCGGACTGGTGTATGTTTCTTTGCTTACACTATGCTGATATTTCACAAATTCTCCTGTTTTAGGATTATACGCTGCCACATAAGTACCTGTATCATCAGTGAATGAGTAAACCCATCCTTTCGTATTATTCACTTTTATACCTGTGGAACGAAGAGTAGTTTTGTCTTCAGAAGTTCCTTTATAAGCATCGGCTGTAGCATTACCTTTTATATATAAGGGCTTCCCATCAGCTCCAGTTACTTCACGATATCCAGCCGGTGCTCCCAATTCTTGAATTTGTCCACTATCTGGTTCAGCAGTTCGTTGATCTATAGTATAACTTATATCAACTTTTAACTCCGCCTTAACTTTATCCGAATCAAAAGGCGTTGCAACAAGTATATTATCTTCTGTATTTATACTCATAATTAATTATTTGTTTTTTAAATTAATTATTATTTTCATGTGTATATTTTTTACATTAAAGTCACATGGAATACGCCATAAACTATTAACTCCCTTTGGGCGTTGGTTGGTTCATTGCGCTTGGTGCATTTTTTTGCATGGTTATTTCATAAAACAGTTGTTATTTAGGCATTTAAAGTCCTGTAAATATACGTATTCATTTGTAATCTCAACCTTTTCATAAACAAATTTATGGTAAATCATGTTCAAGGCTGCTTACATTGGCATCTCCGGCTCCGGTGGAATATCTGCCGATAGTTACATTTGCTCCTATTTTTTTCGTTTGATGTTTCCATTGTTCTCCATTTTTATATATTCTATGTATTCGTTTGAATCCGGAGTTGGGCATTACAATACCGGTAGCGCCACAACAATTACATTTGTATATGCTAAGTTGGTACGCTTCACTAATGCCTTCTGCTGTCAACGTGATGCCTTGTCTTGACATGGAATGAGTATCAGTTGTACGTTTATTTCCGGCTAAATAATTTGAATTCATAGGTAATATTTTACTCTGGAAAGGCGGAGAATCGTGTGTACCGTTATAAGAAACAATTTCACTTATTCCCGTGCCGGCTAAATCCGAAAATACTCCATTGTCGGAACTCCAATTGTCGGCAACTACAACACCAATCCTAGTTGGTGTATATACATCTTCTTTATAAGTATTTACAAAATTAATAGGATGGCAACAAACACTAAACCCGGCCGAAACTGCTTTTACAACTCCATTAACTTTGGCTTCTATTCTTAGATTTCCGCCGCATCCTTCTTTTGTCATTCCTGTTCCTTTAATGGTTACAACTGTTGTAGCAGTAATTCTTGAAGGAGTGACCGTCGCACTTCCATTACTGCCATTTGAATTTATAACAGCCAAATCTACGGTTCCTTTTCCTTCTACTTCTACTTTCACTTGATAAGTTTTGTTCAAGGGTAAGCTATCCGGTAATCCGGCGTATTTAGCTCCGCGTGAAACGTATGGATTTCCTCTGATTACTCTGCCGATTTTAACTTCAACTCCTTTTTCCTTTGAATTTTCAGCGGTTATTTTGTCATTATTACTTTCAATTTCGCATATATCACTATTATTATATGTTTGTTTAGAAGTCGCTTTTCCGCTTTCATCTACAGTTCCCGAGAATATTAATTTTGTTGAGTTGTCTTCAAATTTTCTGCCATCGTTCCATATTATATCGACTTCTACTATTTCTCCCTGTTTGTAACCTTGTGTTTCAAAACAGAGACGGGCTATTTCGCCGAGGTTAATTGTTTCAATTTTCTCATTTGTTTCTGCATTTATCCAATACAATTGGGTTATTGCTTTTTCCGTTATTTCCGATGTTGCAACCGATTTCGAGCCAATATTTGTTACAAGTCGATTATCTCCTAAATCAACAGCAGACTTCATCATATCGATAGCTGTATTATCATTACTTAACAAATCATGCGGGTCGGTTGAAAGGTCATTTTGAGTAATGGAATTTAAATCATTTATTCTCTCATGCTCATAAGCGTTACGGTCGAAAGAAACCAGTCTTTGTTCTCCTCCTTCTTCATTTAGCGTCCAAACTTGCTCAGAAATCGCTTTTCCGTTTTCATCTACAACGCCTGAATATATCAATTCTGTTGAGTTATCTGCAAATTTTCTGCCACTACGCCATTTTATTTTGGCTTTTACTGTTTCATCTTTTTGGTAACCTTGTGTTTCAAAATAAAGGCGAGCTTCTTCGTAGGGAGCAATTGTTCCGATTGCTTTACCTGTTTCGGCATTTATCCAGTACAGTTTGGTTATTTCCTTTTCTGTTCCTCCCGATGTTGTAACCGATTTCGAACCAATATCTGTTCCTCCCGGTACTGCACCTGATTTCGAGCTAATATCTTTTACAAGCCGGTTCTCTCCTGAACCAACTGAAGGTTCTATCATTTCGATGGCTCCATTGTCATTACTAAACGAATACGGTTCATTTGAAAGGTCGTTTTTGGCAATGGAGTTTAAATTATCTATTCTTTCAGATCCATGTGGGCTAAAGTCAAGAGGAATAGGTCTTTGTGCTTCTCCTTCTTCATTTAGCATCCAAATTTGTTCGGAAATCGCTTTTCCGTTTTCATCTACAATGCCTGAATATATCAATTCTGTTGAGTCATCTTCAAATTTTTCTCCATCGCTCCATTCTACTTTAGCTTTTACCTTTTCGCCTTTTAGGTAACCTTGTGTTTCAAAACAAAGGCGGGCTTTTTGATTGGAAGTGATTGTCTCAATTTCTTCACCGGTTTCGGCATTTATCCAATACAACTGTTTTGTTATTTTCTTTTCCGCATTTTCTCCTTGTATAGCAGTCGGGGCCAATTTAATATCCGACACAGCTCCGTCGTTGTTATCATTGCTGCTTTCAGTGTTGTCTATTTCAAGATCATTTTTACTCAATGATTGATTGCCTTCATCAAGCGGAGTTTCATTCGCCACAACTCCGTCTTTGTCGTCATTACTACTTTCCGGGTTGTACGCCTCAAAATTATTTTCATTCGATGATTGATTGTCTTCACCAAGACCTTCTGCTTGTTTCAATGCATCCAAAGCAGGTTCTTGATTTTCTTTGTTTAAATCGCTTTGTGCTTGATTTAACTCATCCGGACCCGAGCCTGCGGTAGGATTAGAAACTTGTATTGGCTTTTGTTCATTATCATCATCCAACAGCGAATTGGTTCCAGCCGGACTTTGCTCTGTTGCATTCCGGGTCGAAGAACCTTCGGTAGCAGTTAATTCTACACCGCTATCTCCAACATTGTTTCCCGGCATGTCAAAATCGGACATGCTTTGACTTTGTATTGCCAATGCATTAAAATAGCCTTCTTTCAAAGAGCGTTCGATAAGATTACTTATCAATTGGGTAATGGGGTCTTCGTTTTCTTCCAGGCTGCCGTCAAAATAATGTTCTCCACCCCAACGGTCAATAATTTTGATACTTTTCTTCCGTTCTGTTATTCTTGTTATCATTGTTTTATTCTCGTTACAATTGAGTACCAACAACAACATTCCCGGAAAGACGGCTGTATTCACGAACAAATATACGTAAACTTTTTTATTTTTCGTCTTTTCGGAAAAAAATATTGTTGATAGTATTGATTCACAAAGTAAAGAATGTGATAAGGGATGTCAAAAAAGATGGGTCATTATGGCAGGGAAAAATAAAAGAAAGAGGTTTATAAGATACAAGTCAAATCATTTTTAGGAGTTTTTGCAAAAAATCCTAAAACACTGCCAATTTAGCATAGCTTTTTGACTACTAAAAAAGAAAATATAACATTTGCATCAATAATACGTCAAATCTTTTAATTTTAAACCGGTTATGCCTTTAATGCCTAATATATTAATAAATGAGTTAAGCAAGTTTATAGATGAAAAGTCGGGTTTGTTTGATAAATTTCCTTCAAGTAAAGAAGATGCTGCGGATAAATGGGCAAATGCTTTTGATACTTATGCAAAAGGTGTCATTCCTCTGAGTAGTGGAATGAACCAAGCGGCAATTTCAGCTTTTAAAGGTAATTTTATGTCTATAAAAGAAGATACAGACATGAAGCAATTAGCGCAATGTTTCGTTCTTTATGCGGCACCACTTGCCTTAGGAATGACTACAGCACTCCCAACAATGACAGGATTTCCGCCATCAGCGTCTCTGAATTTAGCACCGGTTGCAAAACTGGGAATGAATGGAGGTTCAAGCGCCCAATGCATTCAACTATTAGCTACTACAGTTGACATATGGATGCGAACAGGAAAAGCAATTAATAATATACCACCGGCACCACCGGTAACAATACCCATTTGGAGCTAGAAACATTACACAATTCCACTTCCGCCTGCCGTTCTATCTGCTTTCGATAACAGGTCGACGAGTGTTTCTTCTAGTATTTTTCTTGTTATAAAAGAAGCAGGTATATTACCTGTGATATTTCTCACAATATGTGTTTTGCTATCAATTTTAATTTGAGGAACAGCAACTATCTTAGGCTCATTTTCGTCAAAATGATAGAAAATAAGGAGTATCTAAAATATTGTGTAAAAAAAACTACAAGTCAAAGACCTGTAGTTAACACTAATTTCAAATAAGATTTATATTTATCCTAGCGAAACGGATCATCTTTTCCCCGATTCATTTTTCCGAATTTCCGTGAGTTGAGCATATTTTTCTGCCCATTCTTCGTCTGTCAATTCGTTCGGGTTAATATGCAAGTAATATTCTAACATGGTATTAATAAAACCGATCCAATTTTTATTGATGTCACCATCCGCTTCGCTTAGAGCTTTTCCACCTCTATCGTTTTATCGGCTACCAACGTTTTTACGATAGAAGATGCTCCGAGAAAATAATCGGAATTGGTGAGTATGGTTTCCGAGCCTCCCACAAAACAGCCTTTTAGTATGGACTCGGTTTGTTTCGCCGGGTTATTTTGCAACATCATGGAATAAGCCAGTTGCTGTCGGCTTGGTTTTTTAAAATAGGCAATGTGATTGTCTGCTACGGCAGAGAAAATTTCTCCATGTTTGTATTTCCAGATGGCAATTTGATCTTCACTTGCCTGTCCTGTTAGTGGAGTCGATTCTTTTTCCATTTTTCTGTGTGTTTTAATTAGTTAATTTATCGGTGTGTAGTAAAAATTAAACAAAACGCAAACGGTATAAAAGGCACAAATCAACACAAATCTTCATTTAACTAAAAATCAATACTTTGAAAAAAATTACACCGATATATTTACTCGTGTAAATTTGCACTTTTATACCATTTACGTTCTGCCGGTATAGCATTGATAAAACTTTCTTTCCGCGATTCCCTGCATTTTCTTCACACACATGAATCAGCCAATAGCATTTGGCGAAGAAAACACAGGGTCACACAGAAAAGAACGGCTTCATCAAGAATATTTATTTCATTTGGTTTTTCTTGCGCAAGAAAATGAAAGGAAGAGAAATTTCCATAAATTTATCGCCTTGTTTCATTTCTTTTGGCTCTTCGGTAAATTGAATAGCTTGCAATGAGTCGGCAATCATTACATCGCCTGCGCTTGGGTTGCCATAGTGAACCTCTGCATCTAATTGCAATGAAAGGATAGAACCGTCTTTGCTGTTTTTAATCAACGTTTCTAATTCGCTTTGCAATAACGTTAATGTGCCTTCGTACGAACGATTTCCTTTTTGAATGGAAATTGGCTCTGAGCCTTTGCCATAAACCACTTCTTTTTCTTGTTTTGCAGAATATTGGATACCGCGAATACCGGTAATGTCTTTGCCTCCCAACATTAATGTTATATCTGCATATTCATATTGTCTACTGTCAAACATAATTTTTTTATTTTTTAATTGATTAATTTTTAAAATTGTATTTAGTGTAAACCGACAGTCGGCAGGCATGATGTGCCGACTGTTGGTTTAACGTGATGTTTTTTTATGCGCCAACTACTTTGAAGCCTAATTCTACATCAATGTATTTAGCATACGCATGCGGTTTTACTTGCAAGTTGATAGCTAAGCGTGAGGTCGCCATGATTGGCTGATCCGGATTAATGTAACATTGAACGCCGATATCGTTTGGATCTGCCGGGTCGTTACCCAAGTTTCCATAGATAGTCATTTTGTTTTGAATGGCTCTTTCTACTTTGTTTTGGATGCTTTTAACAATAGGCGCCGGGATTTTACCTTCATCGGTTACCGGGATTTCTTCGCCCAATTCTTCTACCAATACGTCGTAAGCAATGCGGTAAGCTTTGTCCACAACGCGACGACGTGGAATTAATGCGTAGTCGTCTGATACTTTGGTTGCCAGTTTATCATCACTCCAGAAGTAACCGGCTTTTCCTACGAATGTACGTGGAACAATAAAACCTTTATCGTGTATAGATTCCGGATTCCCATTTTCAGCTGCTTCAGCTCCGATAAACAAGTCACCTGCTACAATAGGTCCTGATTTTACACGGGCAATGCTTCTTTGTACGGGAATGGCTGCCACGCGACCAGCTAACAAACCGATACATGCTTCGTTACTTTCTTTAGTATCGCCGATAAGAACACCGACACGGTTATCATTACCTTCATGAAGATTTCTCAATTCTGTTACGTCGCCTGTATAGTGTCTTCCTTCCAATAACACAAACAACGGAGCAAAAAGGCTTTTTGTTGCCCATTCACACAATGTTTGAGCATAGGTTATAGCATCGTAAACATCTTTATCTAATCCTTCTCTTTCTGCAACCGGAATAGGTTCAAATTCAGGAGCTCCTTCTGCCGGTTCTTCTTCCCACTCTTTATAATCAAGTTTTTTAGTAATGATTAGGTTAATCACTCCTTTGGCTTTTTCGATTAAAGCAGCAGCGTTTGCTTTCTTTCCATCTTCATCAACTGCATCTTTATCCAGCATTTCTGCCATAGAAACACCAAGTTTAACAACCATCAACCAAAGTTTGGTTCCTTCGGGCGCTTCTTTATAGAAATCTTTTACGGTATTGAAAATGTGAATGTTTTTATCTTTAAGTCTAACTCGTTTCTCTACTCTTACTGTTATAGAAACTACTTTTTTGATTTCATACTCTGTTGCGTCTGGATCTGTTGCGTCTGGATCTGTTGCATCTGGATCTGTTGCATCTGGATCTGTTACGTCTGGATCTGTTACGTCTGGATCTGTTACGTCTGGATCTGTTGCATCTGGATCTGTTACGTCTGGATCTGTTACGTCTGGATCTGTTGCATCTGGATCTGTTACGTCTGGATCTGTTACGTCTGGATCTGTTGCGTCTGGATCTGAATTTTCAGCAGCTATTTCAATTTCTTTTACTTTTCTTTTTATTTCTAAGATTCTAACATCATCCTGTTTTTCATTGAATTTTTCGATGAACGTTTTAATTGCGATAACTTCCTGTGTGCCATCCAGATCCTTATCTTCAAGCACTTTAAATTTACTTTTAATTTTTTTAAATTCGGTAGTAAACTCTTCTCCTGTCATAGTGGATTTTTTCCACTCATCTTCTTCTAATCCGTTAAAGCCGAGTTTGTATAAATCAGATAATTTGGTAACTAAGTAGGGTTTCTGATATTTTAATAATTTCTTTTTAACAAGCTTTCCAGCCTCATTAAGTTCTTTAATACTATTCTCGAATCCGTTAGCAATCAATCCTACTACTCCATCATCACTGGGCGTGACTGAACCTAACGCCCCGTTTAGAAATTCAATTTTAATTCTTGGTAAACTCATTTTTTTATTTTTTTTAATGTTAATATTCGTGCACAATGGTTTAGGTTGTGCTTTTTACTTTTTTTAATTAAACTGCATTGCAAATAAAATATCTTATTGCAGCATCGCAAAAAAGACTTGTCATAATGACGGTCTTTTTTGTTGTTGCCGGTCAAACTTACTTATTCATGCGAATTAAGAAACTATAGTTTCTAAGAATGTTTATGCCATTTGGTTTTTCTTGCGCAAGAAAATGAAAGGAAGAGAAATTTCCATAAATTTATCGCCCTGTTTCATTTCTTTCGGCTCTTCGGTAAATTGAATCGCTTGCAATGAGTCGACAATCATTACATCGCCTGCGTTTGAGTTGCCGTAGGAAATCTCTGCATCTAATTGTAATGAAAGGATAGAACGATCTTTGCTATTTTTAATCAGCGTTTCCAGTTCGCTTTGTAATAACGTTAATGTGCCTTCGTACGAACGATTTCCTTTTTGGATGGAAATTGGCTCTGAGCCTTTGCCGTAAACTAATTCTTTTTCTTGTTTTGCAGCATATTGGATACCGCGAACGCCGGTAATGTCTTTGCCGCCCAACATTAATGTTATATCTGCATATTCATATTGTCTACTGTCAAACATAATTTTTTTATTTTTTAATTGATTAATTTTTAAAATTGTATTGTTTTTTATACGCCAACTACTTTGAAGCCTAATTCTACATCGATGTATTTTGCATACGCATGTGGTTTTACCTTCAAGCTGATAGCTAAGCGTGAAGTTGCCATGATTGGTTGATTAGGGTCAATGTAACATTGAACGCCGATGTCGTTCGGATCTGCCGGGTCGTTACCCAAGTTTCCGTAAATAGTCATTTTATTTTGAATGGCTCTTTCTACTTTATTTTGGATGCTTTTAACGATAGGTGCCGGAATTTTTCCTTCGTCGGTTACCGGAATTTCTTCGCCTAATTCGTCTACCAATACGTCGTAAGCAATGCGGTAAGCTTTGTCTACAACGCGACGGCGTGGAATTAATGCGTAGTCGTCTGATATTTGGGTTGCTAATTTATCATCACTCCAATAATAGCCTGCTTTTCCTACGAATGTACGTGGAATAATAAAGCCTTTATCGTGTATCGCTTCCGGATTTCCGTCTTCAGTAGTTTCTTTTCCGATAAACAAATCGTCTGCCGGAATAGGTCCTGATTTTACGCGGGCAATACTTCTTTGCACGGGAATGGCTGCCACACGACCGGCTAATAATCCGATACATGCGTCGTTACCTTTTTTCGTGTCACCGATAAGAACTCCGACACGGTTATTATTGCCTTCATGAAGATCCTTCAAATCTATTACGTCGCCTGTATAATGTCTTCCTTCCAACAATACAAATAATGGTGCAAACAAAGTTTCTGTAGACCATTTACACAATGATTGAGCATTGGTGATGGCTTTGTAAACATCTTCATCTAATCCGTCTTTTTCCGTAACCGCAATAGGTTTAAATTCAGGGTCATCTTCTTTTTTTTCATAACCTTCTTCCCACTCTTCATAATCAAGTTTCTTAGTGATGATTAGGTTAATCGTTCCTTTGGCTTTTTCGATTAAAGCGGCAGCATTTACTTTTTTCCCGTTTTTAGTTTCATCTTTATCCAACATTTTTGCCATGGTAACACCGGGTTCAACAACCATTAACCAAAGTTTGGTTCCTTCGGGCGCTTCTTTATAGAAATCTTTTACGGTATTGAAGATGTGATAGTTTTTATCTTTAAGTCTAGCTCGTCTCTCTACTCTTACTGTTATAGAAACTTCGAATTTTGTTTCTTCTTCAGTTTCATCATCAGCTTCAACTTCTTCTACTTTTCTTCTTATTTCTAAAATTTTAACGTTATCTGGTTCTGCATTGTCATTGAAGTCTTCGATGAACTCTTCAATTTTGGTGACTACTTCTTCGTTACTCAGCTCCCCATTTTTAAGTACCTCAAATTTATTTTCAAAATCTTTAAATTCTTCAGTAAGCTCTTCTCCTGTCATGGAGGATTTTTTCCACTCATCTTTTTCTAGTCCGTTAAAGCCGAGGTTGTATAAATCAGACAATCTGGCAATTAAGTAGGGTTTCTGATATTTTAATAAAGTATCCTTCACTTTTGGCTCTTCATTTTCTAGTATCAATTCCCCTTTTTCATCAGTCTCATAAATGTAGTTTTCGAATCCGTTGGCAATCAATCCTACTACTCCATCATCACCCGGCGTGTTGGAACCTAACGCTCCGTTTAGAAATTCAATTTTAACTCTTGGTAAACTCATTTTTTTATTTTTTTATGTTACTATTTGTGCATAAGCGGTTTAAGCTGTGCTTTTTACTTTTTTATAGTCTGTGTTGCAAATAAAATGTCTTATCCGGGCATCGCAAAAAAAACTTGTCATAATGACGGACTTTTCTACACCGGGTAGTTAAAACTTACGTATAGCCGATTATTAAAAAAACAGATAGGTAACGAGATTTATTCGCATCCAAACAAAAATAAGTGTCATTCCGGCAAACCTTTTTTATTTTTCTTACCAAATTACTCAATTTCGCAACATATATTATTAAATAAAGTATTTATGTATGAAAGAACTTATTGAAGAAATTGAAAAGAAACTTCTTTATAACGAAGCAAATAACTGTATTTATAAAGAAAAAGGAGAAGAAGAAGAATGTATCAACGAGAATCAAACAAACGACATATTGCTGAAATCTGTAGAAGAAGACCGTGGGCAAATGGATAATTCCGAAAATCCTTCGATAACATTTCCGGCAGCATTAATCAACATCCAAAAAATAAGCTATGAAAGTACCGCCAACTTTGTTCAAAAAGGAGATGCTGTTATTATTATCCGCTTGTTTGATGAAAATGAAAATTCTATTATTTGGGATTTAATGGAAAATACCAACAAGCGTCTTCATGGAAGACATTTGCTTTCCTCACAATATGGCGCTCTACACAGAACTAAAATAAGAAAAATAAAAAGGGAAGATGCTTATACAGAATTGGAGTTGCATTATTCACTGCAATTTATGGATACTTCTTGTATGCGTATGTTACACACGAAGCCATCTCCTGATCCTAAGATTAAAGTTAAAATATTGGAATTAGATAAAGACAAAAAAAAGGATCACGAGAAGGATCACGGGAAAAAAAACCACCATTCATGGAACTCTACCGAAAGTGAATAAGTATTGTTAAAAAGAGCTATCCAAATAGGATCCTTAATAGCTCGGATTAGTTATAGCCGGAGAAACCTCATTCCTGCGCCGGTGCGAGTATTCTCGCTCAGTAGAAAACGTTACCTTACAGGTTGCATTCTGATAGAAATGCAACCAACACTTATATAGACAACCAATGAAAGAAGAAGAATTAGTAATAAATATAGATATTCCACCGATCAAAACAATTGTGCTTTCCGGTGTCGAAGAAAAAGATATTGATCCAACAAGAAGTCTTTTGGAAAGAATACTTCAAAATGCTACGGAGGATGCTACAGGAAAATATCATAACTTCTTAAATGTTCAACAACAAGAAACGGCAGCTGACCCTCTTTTCAGTATAGGCGATAAAAATAATTATATAGATGAAGAGGATAATAATTTATCAAGTCGGATACAATATACTAAAAATGAAGACGGAAATATTCAGATTGAATCGCTTGAATTCCTAAAAGGTTCGCAACCTGACGACAATTTATCGGCAATAAGCGATTGTATAAAGAACAATATAAATGCCTATCTGCAAAACAACAATATTAAATCTCTCGAACTGGATTTGAGTTATTTACCCCAAATCTTAGAGACATTTATCAATGAAGAAAAGGTATCGAGCGGAGGCAATTTTGGCGAATTTATATCTGCAGTTATAAACAGCACAACAACGCATCTGAAAAACGGTGAATTGAAAAAGATTGAGTTTATAACATCCGATAATTATGAAGCCTATCAGAATAATCCTCAAACGATTCGGATGCCATGTATTGAGGAGATAGAAAGAGGTAATATAAAATTCTTTGACGAAAATCATTTGCCGAAGGTAACACCACAAAATAATTTATTACCTTTGTCTGAAGTTCCGAAAGCGTCGGAAAATACACCGGAAAAACCGGAACCTTTGCCTGAAAGCAACTCCACAACTGAAAATGAAGAAGAAGGATTTGGTTGGTTAGATGCAGTTGAAATGATACCGGTTATCGGCTCTATAGTAGGAGCGGTGCGCGAAGGCATGAAAGGCAATTGGGGCATGATGGCTCTTAATATCGGCTTTTTAGTAATGGATGTTGCCGGTCTGGTTACCGGCGGTGCAACAACCGTAGCTGCTACGGCGTTAAAAACAGCGCTTAAAGCAGGTGTAAAAGTCGCAGCGAAAACAATAGTAAAACAAGCGTTGAAAGCGGGTGTTAAACTCGCGAAAGCAGCAGTAAAAAAAGCTTGGAAAGCAGGTACTAAACTCGCAAAATCAGCCGCCAAAAAAGTTTGGAAAGCACATGTGAAAGCAGCGAAAGCAGCAGCGAAAAAAGTGAAAGCCGGCGCTAAATGGGTGAAAGATAAAGCCATAAAAGCTTGGAACAAAGGTACTAAATTCGCGAAATCAAAAGTAAAACAAGTAAAAGCAGGTGTTAAAGCCGTAAAAGAAACAGTAGGAAAAGCTTGGAAAGGCTTAAAGTCGATTTTCAGTAAAGGGAGGAAACGTAAAAAACCAGCAACACCAGAAAGACCTTCTTGGAAACAATCTGAAATAGATGCGGAGAAATTATTCCCAGACTATAAAAAGCAAAAAAGTTTCAAAAATAATAAAGAAGCCAAGTATGGAGAAAAAGGAAGTACTCGACCTGATTTGTATAAAGATGGACACAGTATTGAAGTAAAAAACTATAAAATAGATACTCCGCAAGGCAAAAGTAGATTAAAAAGTGAATTAACTCGACAATATAATGATAGAGTTAAAAATTTACCACCAAATACTAAACAAACAGCAGTAATTGATGTAAGAGGTCAAAATATACCTCAGAAAGAATTAAACGATTTAATGACTGAAATTCAAAAAAATGCAAAAGATTTGGAAATATTATTTTTAAAATAATATTTAGTATATTTACAATTCTAAACAAAAATTAAAATATTATGGTAGGTTTTTTTGTTAATCCGGTTCTTTATACTGTAGGTACAGGTAGTTTTCTTAATAGTTTTTTTTCAACCATTTATATTAAGTTGGAAAAATCTAAATGGGGAAGCAAGTATCCTATAATAATGAATGATTTGTATAGCGGTATAATCAAAAGAGAGAAAATTAATGACGCTCTGAAAGAATTAGAAACTTTGAGAAAACATTTAGCTAAATTTTCTCCAAAAGAAGTCGTTTGGGATTTTGAAGATTTGAATGCTTTGCCTCCTTGGGGAAATGATATCAGTTCTGACATAACAAATTTATCAAATTATTTTGTAACAAGTCAAGGATACGATTTGTTGGATGTTTTAAAGGAAGCAATGAATGCTGCTATTGAAGTAGATAAAGATTTGGAAATAAAAAGCATTTAACGAAACAGATGCTCTCCTGTTAAATTTGGCGGTAGCCCAACAGACCTTGCAAATAAAATTTTCTTAACACCATCGCAACATGCCCAATACACTAACTATTGGAATGCATTAATGCGAAGTACTAAATAATATAAAAATGGTAACAATAGACAAAAACGTAGCACCAACAGCAGAGGAAGTTAAAATTTTTTTACAAGAGGTGAATTTTAACTTACCTGAAGGATTTATTGACTTTTTTAAAGAAGCCAATGGAGCAGAAATTAACACAAATGAGAAGTATGTTATTTTATGGGCATTGACAGAAATGGCACAACTGAATAAAGAATATAATGTGGAAGAGTATGCTCCCGAGTTTTTTATTTTTGGTTCTGACGGCGGAGATACTGCCTTTGCAATAGAAAAAAGCACAGGAGATATTTACGAAATGCCATTTATAGGTATGTCAAAAGAAGAAGCCGTTTTTAAAGATAAGACTTTTACGGATTTTATAAAAAACATATAAAAGTAGATTATCCCACGCTAATCTTATTGATGTGTAATATGTAAAAAATGAAACATGAGTGTTCGGCTATAGCAAGGTGCTATGCCGAACGCCTCGCTCGCGCCGATTTGTAATCGGTGCGCTGTTGAAATAGCAGCTAATACGTGATTTATTTGATTGATTTATAGAGAATCAAGACAGTCGCACGGATTGCAAATCCGCGCGAACGGAGTACTAAGTTCGCGAAAACAATACCGAAAAAAGCGAAAGCAGGTGTTAGAGCCGTAAAAGAAACAGCAGGAAGAGCTTGGAAAGGCGTGAAGTCGATTTTCAGCAAAGGGAAAAAAGACCCGTCTGCTGTTACTAAAACAAATGATGTTGTTATAAAAGCAGATGCCGCAAAGGGAGGAATGAAACTTTTGGGAACAGCCCGAGACAATCTGTTAAATACTGTTCAGCATTCCAAGTTGAAAAAGATTGTAAATGATTTATTTCGTCCTGGTGCAAAGGTTGGAAGTGGAAGTTCAATGGATGCTTTTAGATTAGAACAACTTACTGGTGCTAAGGTTGGAGGTAAAACTCACGGCACTAAACTTATACAGTACAGAACAGCATTACAGCGATTATGGAAGAACAGAGCTAATCTATCGGCTAGTGATAGGAAAACTGTGAAACAATTATTAAACGATATACAAAATGCACTTTCAGGTTATTAAGGATAATTATTATAACGGAATATTAGAAAAAATAGACGAGTTTTTTCCTTCGTTTTGTTCCATTTTTGATAAAGAAGATGGTGTATATCCAATATTAAGTGAATTAGGTACGTACATTATTGAGAATTTTGAATTAGAAGAAATCAGGAAATCAACCATTAACTTTATTAATGAAGCTATTGAGCAAGGAGGGTCAAAAACAGAAGATGCTATTGTTCTACAATTGTTCCAAAGGTTTTATGAAGACGACAAATTGTCTAATCAAATTAAGAAATCATTACATCCTAAAGTTTTAAATGTGTTTGAAAAATATTTTGACGAATATAATAAATAATTTCCCTTATGGGTGCAAGTCGCGACTTGCACCTTTTATTTTTAAAATTTACAACTTCATTTTCGCAGTTACAAACTGCTGATATTTTTAGCACAAGTTTCCAAAACTTGTTAATAGATAATGGTTCAATTATTCAAAAATTTATACCTGAATTTTAGTTATGACAAGATTAGAAAAATTAGAACAGCATTGGAATGAGCTTGTCGGGAAACCGAGAAGTAAGGAAGAAATTGAAGAGTCTCTTTTACTTGCACAAGAGTTAAGTTTAGAGTATGCAAAAGAATATTCTTCTATGATAGTGGAATTGGCAAACAAAAACATAATAATTTCTGATGTTTATGATTTAGTGAATACAGCAGAAAGTTACCCCGATGCAATTCCCATTCTGATAAAATATTTAACAAAAGTAAATCATGATAAAAATAAGGAAGGCATTGTAAGAGCATTAGCAGTAAAAGAAGCAAGAGGGAAAGCAAGTCCGATTTTGATTGAAGTACAATAAAACACCTAAAGATAAAATGTATTTACGTTGGGTAATAGGAAACACTGTTTTTGTAACATTTACAGAAGATAATGTTGAAAGCATTTTGCCAATAGTTCAAGATAAAACAAATGGTATGTCAAGGGATGGGTTTGTTGAAGCCTTAGGAAAAAGCAAATCGGTAAAGGTTGAAAATGTTTTAATCGAATTGCTTGATGATGAAGAAGTGCTTCCTGCCGTGTTAAGGGCATTGAGCAGAATGAAGACAAAAAAAGCAAAAGAAAAAATAGCAATGCTTACAAATCATCCAAACGTAGTTATAAGAAAAGAAGCTCAAAAAGCATTAAAAAGAATATTATAGTCCTGACTAATACAGATTAATGTGCCTCCGCTATCGCGCGATTCTATCGCGTGATATATAACTGATTAAATAATACCACGCGATAGAATCGCGCGGTAAGAGGAAGCATTATATAACAGTAATCTATACCCTGACCCGATTAATATTTCAAGAATGAAAAAGGGGTTAGCTCCTCAATTTCGAAATCCTAGAACAGGTTTAATGAAAAGTATGGAATTACATCATCATATAACACCACAACGACGTGGCGGATTATTTGATTTTATCAAAGTAACACCCGACCAGCATCGTTTTATAGATAAATATAGAAAATAAATTTTAGTGTATGAATAAAATTGTTTTTGCAGATTTTTTTAAGGAATCTAAAGGAAAACCATTCATTTATAATGGCAAAGAAATAAAAATGTCCGAGAAAATTTCTTTACATTCAGATAAGGTATCTTTATTAGTTGAGTTTATTTCTACCAAAAGTGAATGGAAACAGGGAATTGTATTAGAAACAAAAGGAGTTTTTGAGTTTGTAGATGATGGTGAAAAAATCTCTAATGGTATTGTTCTTTGGGAGCACACAGCACCTAAACAAGTGAAATTAACGGTAGCGTCTAAAGACAAAACGCTTTTTGTTTATAATGTTTGGGAAGTTACAGATCATTTAGGTAATAAGGTTATGCATTATGGGTACGGTGGCGGAGCATTATTTATTGAAAAAATTGATGAAGCTACAGCAATCTACCATTGTAATGATGGTCATGCGGATGATGATTTCAATGATCTTGTATTTTCTATTAAGATAGAACATTTTTTTGATACAAATCTATGATATTTTTCTCTCGCTCTCGATTTTGTAGATTTCAGTACAAGAACAATTTATGAATTGAAACTCGATTGAGTATCCTTTTTGGTGCAAGTCTGTGGCTTGTACCTTTTGTTTTTGAAGTTTACAACTTCATTTTCGCAGTTACAAACTGCAGATATTTAAAGTACAAATTTTGGAAATTTGCGCTAATTGATGATAAACGAAAAAACTACGAGAAAAAATCTCGTAGTTTTTTTATTGATTATACACATCCTCTTATTACGAAGCGCATAGCGACCATGGATTTTACTTACCTCTCTTCTCTTTACAGAAAGTTTTGATTTTCTTTACTATTGCTCAGCATTATAAAAAACTTTCATGAACCTAACGCAGGCTTCGACGTTGCAAGAATTCCAATTTGGTCGCTATAAGTCTCTTGTTTTTTGTCTAACTTTTATCATAACTACTATGAACATGCAAAAACTAAATGATAAAAATGTAAATCTCTTCCAAGAAACGTTGCTAAAAACTTCGTATATATTTCAATTTATCAAGCTGATGATTCTCGATATACAAAAATGGATCATATGAAAATATTACGGAAACAGTTATGCCAAACTGACTGCATTTTCATGTGTATAGTCGAGTAAATCAAAAGTGAAAACACTTTATTCCGGTTTTTTAAGGCGATTTTCGTTTTCGCCCTTTACATCGATTGCCAAGTATCTGAAAAAAGTTCGATCACTCATCGGATATATTTTGTTTACAATGTTGCGATACACCCACAATTTGCATCTATCTTGGCGTCCCGGTTCGTAATGTTGAGCCGTAAGCTCTTGTATTTTCCGAGCTTTTTCCATTGTATTTCTAGTTGCCATATTTTATTCCTTTTTAAAATTAAAAGTAAGTTTTATTAATCTCCATCTGCTGCTTAAACGCTGCTACCCGTTCGGCCATCTCCTCTTCCGATAAATTATCTTTCATCAGAATAACGGTGTTGTTATCTACCCGAACCGCTATTTTATTCTTTTCCTTTCTTTTCACTTTCTCCAACAAGTTGTTGGCAATAGATAACGCATCGTGTTTTTCAGATTCCGTTATCATTCCTGATTTTTGTTTGTGTCTATTCATATCTGTATTTTTTATATTAAGGTCATATCTCATTTTCTTAAACTTCTCCCTCTAAATTCAATTCTTTTTGTGGTTGAAATAATTCTCTCCATCACTCTTTTCCCATATTGTCTTTCCAGCTCTGCTCCCGACAAATTGGTGGAAATAATAATCAGTTTGCCTTGCTTCTCTGCCGCATCAATAATTTCGGCAAACGCCAGGCGTTTATTGCCATAATTAACCGAAACATCTTCTGTTCCAATGTCATCCAACGAAATGATATGTTTTTTCAGTACTTCATCTATATTTTTATTCATTTGCGGAGCATCATATACTGATGCTACTTTTTGCTCGCACTTCAACAGAATAGCCGGAATAACATACCTGGAAAGTATGCTTTTGCCTCGTCCGCAATCTCCATACAACAGAAGTCCTCGCCCATTATTATCCGTCAACCACTCGACAACATCTTCATATTCTTGCTGCCAACTAAACCGAGTATTTTCAAATGACAAGAAAAAGCTGAAACAATCTTCCAATACAGCTTTAGCGTCAGGAATCCGGATCCGAAAAGGTTCTATTGGCAATTGCATGCCATGTTCTTTCATCTGTTCGTAAATGTTTTTAAAATCGCTCATCTACTTTATTTTTTGAGGTTTGATAATTAATTGCCGGATGTTTTTTCTCTTTTATCTTATTTCCGTTATTTTCCCATGTTCTTACACAAGCTTTCCAGTCTTTCATTTTATTCTTCCCAACCATCCAGCCTTTCGATTGGTAAAAATCTAAGAATTTCTGTGGGTCGATCTCATTTTTTCTTTCTTTGCAATATTCTTTCACCTCTTCAATATCCGGAGGTATAAATAATTTTGTTTTTTCTTTTTCCTGTTTTTGTTTTATTATCTCATCCGTGAGTTCGTCAGCAACCTTTTCTACAACCTCATTTAAAACCTCGTCAACCACCTCGCTAGCAAGCTCATCAGTTACCTTGTCAGTAACCTTATCCGCCACCTTATCAAAATTTGATAAGGTATATTTCACATTTGGGCTTCCGTTTTTTGTTTCAAAATCAATCAATCCAACTTGTTTAAGTTTATTTCTGGCTACTGCAAGCGTATTAAATGAAATATTCAGATCCGCTTCTATTCTCTTATTATTTCTATTAAAAGTATTGGACCACAAACAAACATTGTTTACCTCCAACAGATAGAAGTATAAAGCTATATCCGTTACAGACAATGAATGATAGTTCTGCAAAAACCAGAATTTTTTTATTAATACAATGTAATTCATCAAACGAAAGTCTCTTTTGATAGATTTTTAAGCATATTTGTAAAATCGCACAAAGAATAACCTTCATCATAATCTGATTTTATCAATTTATCTCCATGCCAAATAACAATCATCCTTAAATTGATATAAGCAACAACAAGGTAACCATTATCACATATACCCGTAAGGGTATTGTTTCGGCTGTCGGATTTAAGGCTAAAATGTTTCATAGTCGTCAATATGTAGATTTCCAAAATCGTCTTATTTCAGAACCCGTGTAAAATTTTTTCATATTTACCCTTCTAAACCCGCATTTGATTAAGCCGCGATCCGTATAATTTCTCAAACTATTGCGATGCACGCCTAAATGTTTGCACGTTTCAGCTATTGAATACCTTCCGTCATTCGGAATATTCGGTTCTAATGTTACCATAATAAAATGCTTACCGGATTAAAATACCAATTGTGTTACTAACTTCTCCGCACGCTCTTGAAGCTCTTGATTCTCTTTAACCCTTTCCTCCATATACTCAATAGCAGCAATCCAAGCTTTCCGCTGAGTCGGAGTCATATCGTTGATGCTGTTTTTTGCAAAAACTTCTTTTACTCGAGGAGCAGAAACTCCTGCTTTCTTTGCAATTGCCTGTAAATCTCCTTGTTGCATCATTGCCAGAATACATTTTTTTTGCTCGGAAAAATCCATAATTAGTTGCTTTTAAAAGTTTTATTTATACATTTGTTGTTTGCTTTCTATTCATTAATCATCGGCTTAGTAGTTGATGATTGTTTATTTTATGCAAACTTAGAGCATTAATCTAATATTACAAAATATTTTAGAGTAAAAATCTAATTAAAAAGTGTTAAAAATCATAATTTATTGATATGCAAAATGTTAAAGAAAGGTTAATTTCCTTCATAGAAACAAAAAATGAGAAAAAAGCCCATTTCGAAAGAAACATAGGAGCATCTAATGGCTATATCAATAGCATAAAGAATTCCATCAGTCCCGATTTTTTAGAGAAAATCTCTATAAATTATCCAGACTTAAACTTTGAGTGGTTGCTAATCGGAAAAGGGAATATGCTCAAACAGAATGAAGAAAACACAAAACAAGATGCCTTTGTCGATTTATTCCTGGGAGGAAAAATATATCCGGCATCTGCCTTAAGAGAAAAAGAAGAAGAAATAGCCCGATTAAATAAAGAAATTGGCAGATTGGAAGGGTTATTAGCTGCTCATAATATAAATTTCAAGCAAACGGGATAAAAAATTGGACAATATGGATTAATCCACGTAAAAAATGTACGTAGTACAATATTAAATGAATACTTTGTTAAGTATCATCAGAAAAAAACGAATAGTATATTGCAAATATAATAAAAAAATTATTTTATCAAACAAATTAACGAATAACAAATCGTTATTTTAATAATAAGAAACATTCCACGAATAATAAACAATCTATTAATAAGAAGTTTATCTAGAAATGGCCTATTAAATCAACAATAAAAAACAAACAAAAAATTGTTTATTCAATAAAACAAAAAAAAAGCCTATGAATCGCAAATTTAATAAATATTACTTTATTAAACCAATATGGAAAACGAATGAAAAATTGCAAATTGGTAAATTTTCGGATTTCATTTTATTCAGTGCTCAAGTAAAAACAAATCCTATCTTCTGTATTTATGGTATTTAGATACAAAACACAAGAAAATTGACTTTATTAAATAATATCAATACAGTGTATTTATTTTTTAACGATTTGTTAAAATCTTTTGACAATTAAACGCCAACAAATCAAAAATTCATCGACACAAAGAAATATGAAAAAGTTAGAGGGAGATTGTTTAAAAAATTTTCTCAATTCATTTTTTAGCTGTCTTTGAGAACCAACGGTCAGCGTAAGCTAATTTTCGACTTTCATCTTTGAAAAAATAGCAAACTATTACGACATAACTAGCAACTTGAATTAAAAAATATTCTATAAGAACATGCAAAATTAATGCAAACAAAAAGTTATTAAAAATAACAGTTTGATTATGAGCGGTATAAAATTAAAGCAGAATATCTGGGGGGCGTGTGGTCGGACGTTCGAATCGTCTCGCTATTACAAAAAACTATTCGATAATTAATAACTTATTATACAGTTTTTTGTTTATGGCAAATTACAGCCTATTAAAACACGTTAAGAATAAGGTTTAGGATAAAGAGCAGTAATACAATTGGAATAAAATACTGAATGATAATTCGGAAAAACGGATAGTATTTATTGAAATACGAACCATTATTAGTAATTTGTTTGCGAACCATATCTTTTTTCGCCACCCAACTAACAAAAATAATAATAAGTAAGGCGCTGATTGGCATAAAGAACTTTGACGTTACACCATCCAAAAAATCAAAAATATTTTGTCCGGATATTCTCAATAACGAATTATCTACCTGCGAATAAGCACATAATATGGCAGCAATGCAAACAAGACCGGATATTCCCGCAACAGCTTTTATGCGCGACGTTTTAAACTCTTGCATCGCAAATTGCACAATAGGTTCCAGCATCGAAACCGACGAAGTAATGGCAGTGATAAATACCAAGAAGAAAAAGATAATGCCGACAACATTTCCGGCAGGCATTTGTGAAAACACCAACGGCAGCGTTTCAAAAATCAATGTTGGACCAGATGTCGGTTCAATATGATAAGTAAAAACGCCCGGAAAAATGGCAAACCCTGCCAGCATTGCAATCGTCAAATCGGCTAAAGCAATAGTAATGGCAAGTCGTGGAATAGACGTTTCGGCGCAGATATACGAGCCATACGTTATCATCGCACCCATACCAAGACTCATGGAGAAAAACGCCTGTCCGATGGCAGTGAGAACAACGCTGAAATTAATTTTAGAAAAATCGGGTTTCAGCAAAAAAGCCATACCTTCGGAAAATCCGGCTAACGAAAAGGAATAAAAAAACAATCCAACAATAATTGCCGCCAAAGCAGGCATTAAAATTTTATTAACTCGTTCAATACCTTTTTTGATTCCTCCGACAACAATTCCGCCTGTCATAATGACAAAAATAATTGCGACGACAGATGGTTGCCAGCCGGTGTTGATATATTGTGCAAAGGTATTGTTTATTTGCTCCGGCTCTTGTCCCGAAAAGCCTGTAAATATTGCTGTTTTGAAAAAAGAAATAGCCCAGCCGGCTACCACCGAATAGAACGCAAAAATGCAAAACACGGTAACAATGCCCAGCAATCCGACCAAAGACCAAATTCTGTTTTGCGAAAGTTTTGCAAACGCCCCGAAAGGATTAGAACGCGTTTGCCGTCCGATAACAAATTCGCTCATCATGATGGGAACAGCAATGAGCAGACTGCACAAAATATAAACGATGATAAATGCAAAACCTCCGTTTGAGCCGGCTAAATAAGGGAATCGCCAAATATTTCCAAGTCCGATAACCGAACCACCGACTACGGCGATAGTACCAAATTTGCTTCCGAATGTTATTTTTTCGTGCATTTAAATAATTTTTGACAAAGATATGATTTTTTTGTTTTTCTTTTGTCATTGTGAGCTTGACCGTCGCTTGGTTTTACCGCTTGGTTTACCAAGAATCTCCTGCAAATTTTATTGGAAGATTCCATGTCAAGCACGGAATGACAAGAAAGTACTATGTTTTTTCGTTTCGTTAGCTAATTGTTTCGCCTTGTTATCGGAAACGCTGTCTAACAACCGCCAGAATTTCACGCCATGATTCATTTCTTTAGTATGGCAAAGTTCGTGCAGCAATACATATTTTACGAGATGTTCGGGCAATAACATCATATAGAATGAAAGGTTGATACTGCCTTTGCTTGAACAACTTCCCCAACGCGATTTGCTCGAATTAATTTTTACTTCGGTGAACGAAAAACCGTATTGCTTGGCTAATGCTGATAGCATATCGGGCAATACTCGTTTTGCTTCGTGACGCAATCCGTTTTCAATCGCTTTGCGAAATACTTTTTGTGCATTTTCGGTTTCCGGATTAATCGTGTTGGGATATTCTATGGTTAATAAATTGTTTTTCAGGCTGATGAAATAGTTTTTTCTATCGGCAGATTGTAGTTTCACAGAGAAAGTTAATGTTTGAAAAGGCTCTTCATTACTGATGTTTTTGCGTGAAGTTTTTAATTTATTTTTATGCGTCAGTATCCAATCCCGTTTTGTTTCCACAAACTTCAAGGCTTCTTCATAAGTAGAACGTTCGGGCAACGTAACAGCAACGCAGTCGTTTTTTATTCGAATAATTATTTTTTTCGACCGACTGTTTTTAGTTAAAATGATTGTTCCTAATTCGTTATCTATGATTGTTTTTTTCATTTCAGAAATGAGAAGTGAGAAATGAGGAATGGAGTAGAAGAAAATGAGTTTTTTTATTTTTTTAATTTGGCTTTTGTTGATGCAAATATTTTCACAAGTTCAAAAACCTCTTGTTTCATTGGAATTAATAGAGATTTTTCAACCAAATCAGCTTCCTCTAATAGTTCAAGCCAAAATAAAGTTTCATCGGCTTCTTCTACTACAATACAAATTTTAGCATATCTTTCGGCAGTAGAACGCCCTCTTGTATATGCCCGAAAATTAGCTGCAATCGAAGTTCCCGAACGCAACAATTGCTTACCGATTACTCGCATTTCCTCGCTCTTCTTGCAATAATTAGCGTAAAACAGAATTATATTTACTGCAAATTTCTTTGTTCGTAAAACATACTTTGAATTAAAATCAAGATTTTGTTCTTCCATACTCACTCATTCCTCATTTCTCACTCCTCATTCCTGTATTATCTCTCCAATTAATGTTGCCGAAGATGCTTCGTTGATTTTCACATGCACATAATCGCCGATTCGCTTGTCTTCGCGAGGAAAAACAACGACTTTATTTTGTGAAGTTCTGCCGAAAAATTGCTCTTTGGAACGTTTGGAAACGCCTTCAATCAGCACTTCAAAAGTTTTGCCAATGTCGCGTTTGTTGCTTTCTTCCGAAAGTTTATTTTGCAAATCAATAATTTCCTGCAAACGCCTTATTTTTGTTTCTTCCGAAACATCGTCGGGCAAGTTTTTTGCCGCATATGTTCCCGGACGTTCCGAATACTTGAACATAAACGCCATATCAAACCCAACTTCACGCATCAGCGAAAGCGTTTGTTGATGGTCTTCTTCTGTTTCAGAATGAAATCCGCAAAACATATCGGTCGTGATACTGCTTTCGGGAATAATCCGCTTAATTGCCGCAATTCGCTCCAAATAATATTCGCGCGTATATTTGCGGTTCATTAATTGTAGTATTTTGTTGCTTCCCGACTGCACCGGCAAGTGAATACTTTTGCAAAGATTGTGATGCGCGGCAATTACTTCCAACGTTCTGTCGCACATATCTTTCGGGTGCGAAGTAGTGAAGCGAATACGCATTTCGGGAGCGGATTCAGCAACGATTTTAAGTAAATCGGGAAAATCAAAGCCCCTTAAATTCCCCTCAGGGGAACTTTCCTGACGGTCGCTCGCAAAGTCCTCCTGAGGAGGATTTAGGAGGCTGTATGAATTCACATTTTGCCCCAACAGCGTAACTTCCTTGAATCCTTTTTCCTGTAAATCTTTCAACTCATTGAGAATGCTCGCCACATCGCGACTTCTCTCTCTTCCGCGAGTGTAAGGCACAATGCAGTACGAACAAAAATTATTGCAACCGCGCATAATGGAAATAAACCCTGAAATGGATTTTCCGCCAATACGCGATGGCATAACAGCGTGGTAAGTTTCTGTCGTTGAGAGTTCTACATTAATGGCTTTTTCTCCGCGTTCTACCGTGCTTACCAGATTTGGCAAGTCGAGATAAGAATCCGGACCGGCGACCAAATGAACGCCGTGATTCTGAATCAAATCTTCTTTCACTCGTTCTGCCATACAGCCGATAACACCGATGAGCAGATGCTTTTTCTTCTTTTTCAGTGAGTTGAAATATTGTAGGCGCGAAAGCACTTTTTGTTCTGCATTGTCGCGAATAGAACAGGTATTTACGAAAATGGCATCAGCTTCATCAATGCTGTCTGTAACCTCAAAACCAGCCATTTGCATAATAGATGCCACCACTTCGCTATCAGCAACATTCATCTGACAGCCATACGTTTCGATGAAGAGTTTTTTGTCCAAGAAATTGGTCTCAAATGTATGGTTTGTTTCCATTTCTTCGGTATTTTTTTTCATGTTTTTTTATTTTTTCCCACAAAGACACAAAGTTCACTAAGAAAATTTTAAATAAATTTAGTCGTTTCTCGCAATAACATAATTCAACTAAATTTGACTTCTGTCTATTGCTTATCGAAAACGTTGTGTTCTTTGTGTCTTTGTAGGAAATTAAATACTATTTTTTAATTTCAGTGTACTTCAATAAATTTCCACTTGTGTCGTAATAGGCTTTATACTCCTTTTTTCCAATATTAAAATCAGCTTGGTAAATTCCGGCAGCGACTACCCAATATACATTTTTTGCTTTGGAAAAATCTTTTTTGAATTGCCTTTGAACAACCACACTCGGGTGTGCGTCGAATTTCGCCATTGCTTCAAACATATTTATCCATTGTTCGATTTCGGTAGCCGAATACACAGTAGTAATGGTTTGCGCCGACGTTTGCAACGAAAAACACAGCAACCCAACGGTCAACATTTTAAAAATAGTTTTCATTACTTTTTCAATTTATATGTGACAAAAGAATAATCATAAGCGTTTTTTTCGTCAGCCGAATGATTTTCTCGGTCAATTTCTTTCCATTTTTCGGAATTTATTTCGGGGAAAAATGTATCGGCATCTTCAAAAGAATGTTTTATCCAAGTGATATAAAGCGTATTAGCCATTTCGATAGTTTGCCGATAAATACTCGCACCGCCAATAATAAAAACTTCGGTTTCGTTTTTGCAAAGTTCTATTGCTTCTTCGATAGAATAAACAACCGTACAACTCTCACAATGAGTCGGTTCTGCGGAAATTACGATATTTTTTCGATTTGGCAACGCGCCGTTGGGCAAACTCAAAAATGTATTAAGTCCCATTATCACAGTACTTCCCGATGTGATTTTTTTAAAATGTTGCAAATCAGCCGGCAAATGACAGAGAAGTTGGTTGTTTTTGCCAATAGCCAGATTTTCGGCAACGACGGCGATGATTGATATGTTAGGCATGATGAGTTTTAAGTTATAAGTAGTAAGTTCTAAGTTTCATTTTTATACCGCCACTTCGCCTTTTATATGCGGATGTGGATTGTAATTTACCAATTCAAAGTCTTCAAATGTGAAGCCGAGAATGTCTTTTACATTCGGATTTATTTTCATTTGAGGCAATGCGCGCGGCTCGCGTGAAAGTTGCAATTTCACTTGTTCCAAATGGTTTGTATAAATATGCGCATCGCCCAATGTGTGTACAAAATCGCCTGCTTTTAGTCCGGTAACTTGCGCCATCATTTGCAACAACAACGCATAAGAAGCAATATTAAAAGGCACGCCGAGAAAAATATCCGCACTTCGTTGATATAGCTGCAAACTTAATCGTCCATCGGCAACATAAAATTGGAAAAAAGCGTGGCAAGGCGGCAAGTTCATGTTGGGCAAATCTGCTACATTCCACGAACTTACAATAATACGACGCGAATCGGGATTGTTTTTAATTGTATCTACGGCTTGCATAATTTGGTCAATATGTCCACCGTTATAATCTTGCCACGAGCGCCATTGATAACCATAAATATGACCTAAATCACCGTTTTCGTCTGCCCATTCGTTCCATATACGCACACCGTGGTCTTGCAAATATTTTATGTTGGTATCGCCATTCAAAAACCACAACAATTCGTATATAATTGACTTTAAATGAAGTTTTTTTGTCGTCAAGCAAGGAAATCCGTTTTCGAGATTGAAGCGCATTTGATGCCCGAAAACGCTTATTGTTCCTGTTCCTGTTCGGTCTTCTTTTTTAACGCCTTCGTCAAGCACACGCTGTAAAAGATCTAAATATTGTTGCATTTAAGTTATAAGTTTTGAGTTTTAAGTTTGTAGCAATTTATAACTTAAAACTTCCATCGTTAATACATTCTAAACGTCGTTTTCAACACCTTAAATTCTGTCCGTCTATTTATTTGATTCATAATTTCTTGTTGTTCGGGCGATTTGCTCAAAATAAATTCTTCGTCTAATACATCGCCCTCTTTTAAGAATGAATGCTGCGCTGCCAACTCTTTCGACACGACAACAGGCACGCTTTTTCCATACCCGACAGCTGTAAGTCTTTCTTTGTCTATGCCTTCTCTAATAAGATAATTCACAACTTCTTGTGCTCTTCTCCTCGACAATTCAAGATTTGCCTCAACACTTCCCACCATATCCGTATGCGCACCGATTTCCATGGTTATATTCGGATTGTCGGTCAGCAATTTTGCCAACTCTTTGATTCCTGCTTCAGAATCAGGCGTCAACGTCCACTTGCCGAATTCATAGAAAATATTGTTTACCTGCACAGGTCGGCTTACAGAAGCTAATTGAAAATTTACTTGGAAATTTTTGCCATCTCTCAATCCCACGGTCGAAACATCGCGTTTTGAATTCAAAAATCCACGTGCTGAAGCAAGCATAATGTACTGAACGCCCGCTTTTAATTCATATCTGAATGTACCGTCTTTATTTGGTCGAATTTTTGTATTCGTTCCATCGTCGCCAATCAGTCGTATCGTAGCATCGGAAAGCGCTTCGTTTCTATTGTCGGTTATTTTTCCCGATAGAATATATTCTATTTTCCGCATTCCAAACGAATAAAGCTTGTCGTTTCCTCTTGTTTCTTTTCTGTTTGATGAGAAAAATCCGTTGTCGTCTTTTCCTGCAAATGTAATACCAAAATCATCGCCTTGCGAATTGATGGGTTCCATCAAGTTTTCCACCATCCAACGATTATCTTCTATTTCTGTCGCCTTAAAAATATCCAGTCCACCAAATCCGGGCAAACCATTGGAAGAAAAATACAAATCGCCGTTAACTCTCACATACGGAAACATTTCGTCGCCGGGCGTGTTGATGTCCGGTCCCAAATTTTCGGGAGCGCTCCATCTATCTCCATCCAACTGTTGTACGCGCCAAATATCTTTTCCGCCATATCCGCCTTTCATATCGGATACGAAATAAAGCGTTTTGCCATCGGGCGAAATAGCCGGATGGGCAGCCATCAACGTAGTGTCTTTCAATACTTCAACTTTTTGCGCCGCACTCCACTGCGCACCGGCACGGGTTGATTTAAAAATTTGAGCATTAGAACCTATTGGACAACGAGTAAAATACATTGATTTTCCATCTTCGGTAAAAGATGGCGCACCTTCGTCAAGAATAGTGTTCAGTTCGCCTTCGACTGCAATGGGCGCTTCCCAATTACCTACGGCATTTTTTCTCGCCATAAAAAAATCGTTGTTGCGAAAGCCTGTAATCGGGCTTATTTTTCCGCCGACAGCCGCATTTTCACGGGTAGAATTAAAATACAACACATCACCGTCTTTGTTGGCAAAAGCGGGAGAGAACTCAGAACCTCTTTTGGAATTCATCGCATCTGCCTTTTTTACGTCATAGCGCGATGGATTTTGACGCCATTCTTTTAAACTCTGACAAGACAGTATGCCGTTTTTTGCCCAAACATTATCGGGATTGTACCTTAAATATATTTGATATTGCGCAATAGCCTCGTTGCATTTTCCGTTTTTTCGCAATACTTCGGCATAATATAAATGTACAATTCTATCTCGATAATTAAATCTAACAGCGTTTGCATAAGCGTTTTGCGCCTGCTGGTTGTGATTAATTAACCGATAGGTATTGCCCATTTTAAAGGCTATTTCGCCACGTAACTCTCTGTTTTTGGCAGGTGCGGCGCGGTAGGCTCTTCGGTATATGCTCGAAGCTGCGTAATATTCGCCCAATTCGGCTTTATTGTCGGCTTTCCTCAAAATGCTTTTTACTCCACAAGAAGACGTGGAAATGAGCAACATAAGGAGAATAAGCAGTGGTAATTTTCTGATGTTCATTTCTTGCAAAAAATGTGTTTGAAATAAAAGGCAAAGATAATCTTTTTTAGCATAACTTTTTTTATTGTTGATTATTGTAATTTTCGTAAAAGTATTTTTGAACGCAAATGATGCGAAAAACGCAAATTTCTCACTTTTGTCATGCTGAACTTGTTTCAGCATTTCCTAAAAATAAAAAGATTCTTGGCAAAGCCGAGCGGCGGGTCAAGCCCGCAATGACAAATAATTGATTTGCGAAAATTTGCGTTTTTTGTGTCATTTGCGTTCTTTTACTTATATTTGCATTTCTTAAAAAAATCGTTTCAATGGAAAAAGCCTATAACGAAAAAGAAATGCTGGCGATGCTGCAAGACGAAAACTCGTCGCACAAAGCATTTAATATATTGGTAAAAACACACTCGCAGCAAATATACTGGCAAATACGAAATATGGTGCTTTGCCACGACGATGCCAATGATGTGTTGCAAAATACCTTTATAAAAGCGTGGAATGCCATTCCGTCTTTTAGGGGCGATTCTCAATTGTCCACATGGCTTTACCGCATTGCGGTTAACGAAACATTAACTTTTCTCAACTCGCAACGAATGAAAAACGTATCGGGAATCACAGAGCTGGAAGATGTGTTGGTGCAGCGGCTCGAAGCTGATACTTATTTTTCGGGTGAAGAAGCCGATATGCGTCTTCAAAAAGCCATTCTGACGCTTCCCGAAAAGCAGCGGCTTGTTTTTAATATGAAATATTATGAAGAAATGAAATACGAAGAAATGTCTGAAGTATTGGGTACTTCGGTAGGTGCGCTGAAAACTTCGTATCACCTTGCCGTAAAAAAAATCGAAAAATTTTTGACCGAAGATTAAACCTTTTACAAAAAATAGCATCATACTAACAAACGAACTAATTATGAAACAAGATGATAACATATTAAACAAATTTGGAAACAAAAAACCGTTTTCGGTTCCCGAAAATTATTTTGAGAATTTTGCGGCGGAAATGGAAAAACAAATTGTTCCGAAAAAGGGAAAAACGGTTACTGTTTCATTTGTCGCAAAACTCAAACCGTTTTTATATGCCGCGGCAATGTTTGCGCTGGTATTCACGGTTGGAAATTATTTGATGACAGAACGTAATGAGCTGATAGCAACAGAAATTACGATGGAACAAAACGAACTATATTTGTCTTATCTTGACGAAGATATATTGATTGAATATTTAATTGAATATGATAACCTATAAAATAAGGAGGTAAAAAATGAAAACAAGATTGTTAATATTATTCATTCTCGCAGCTTCACCTTTTATCGCATTTTCGCAAGAGAAAGGGAATAAAGCCGATTTTGAACAGAAACGCGAAGAAATTAAAGCTCAAAAAGTCGCTTTTATTACTGAAAAAGTAAACTTAACTGTTGCCGAAGCGAAAAAATTTTGGCCCTTGTACAACGAATTGCAAGTAAAGAAACAGGAAATAATGAAAGAGTCGCGTCAATTGCGCAAAGACAGTAAAGGCGAAAACATCAATTATGAGCAGCTAAATGATGTCAGAATCAACGCTAAAATTAAAGAGGCAGAACTTGAAAAAGAATATTATTTGAAATTTAAAACGGTTCTTTCGGCAGAAAAGATCTATAATTTGAACAAAGCGGAAAGAGATTTTCAAAAAGAATTATTGGGCAGAATACAACAACAAAAACCCGCGAAAAAACAATAGAACGATAAGGTTATTTGTGATTTAACAATTTTTCAACGGGAAAAGAGGCTTTTAAAAAGCTTCTTTTTTTGTTTAATATTCTTTGCGTTTTATCATTTCGTTTTCACACAAGAAATCATCATATAAATCATTGGTGATTATATTTTCAACTTTTTTATCAAATGTAGCAATAAATATATACGTATTGCTATCTACTGTCAGTATATATTTCAGAACGTACCCAATATTTTCAACAGTACGCTCATCAAGCTCCGCTGTATGTTTCAACAAAGGTTCAAACGATTCGAATTTTTCTTTGTCGTATTTCATAATTTTGCCATTAAACTCAAATGTCGGCTTTGATGCATAAGCATCCGAATATTCATTAATAATTAAATTCTGCGCTTTATCTTGTATGCTGTTTTGTTTTTCGACACACGAAAACAACAGTATTAACGGCAACAATAATAATATTTTGCACTTTTTCATAGCGAGTAATTATTGATTTATCAAACAAATAAACGAATAAATATTCACATATGCAAATAAAACAACAATTAATTTAAAAAATACTAAAATGCTAAAATACAAAAGCAACCACAATTCTTAGAAACAGTCTGAAAGATTTATTCAAAAAAATGTATTGTTTTAATTATTTTTACTTTCTTTGTTCCTGGTTATTTTTCAAATATCATTAACTCATTAAAACCTATAAAAAATGGACGCACAAAAAGTTGACATGTTTATTATGATGAACAACAAGTATTTTGAGGCTTCACAAATACCAATCCTCAAAAAAATGTTGTCGGAAGTTGACGAATCAAAATGGATTAGCATCGAAATGCTTCAATTCAAAGATCCTACCACCAGCCTTATCGTTTCGTTGCTTGCCGGAAGCCTTGGCGTTGACCGCTTTATGATTGGCGATGCCGGACTTGGTATCGGTAAATTGTTGACTTGCGGCGGTTTTGGTATTTGGACTATCGTAGACTGGTTTATGATTCAATCGGCTACGAGAGAAAAAAACATGCAAAAAGTACAAGAAATATTGGCATTGTTATAATGTAAACAGAATGACAAAGAAACGTTTTTATTTCTTTGTTTCAATAGTTTGCGGCGCAGGGTATAGTTGGCTATTTTTGAATTATTTTAATCATTCCGCACGATGGAGTGCTTGTCTGTTTCATACCATAACAACTATACCTTGTCCTTCTTGTGGCACCACACGTTCAGTAATGGCACTACTGCAAGGAAATTTGCGCGATGCCTTGCATTATAATCCGTTAGGAATCGTTGTTTTTTTTATAGCGATTGTATTGCCTATATGGATTATAATAGATGTATTTATGCGCAAAGAAACTTTATTTGAATTTTATAATCGGATAAACAAAAAATTTGCTTTTAACATTGTTACCATATTAATAGTATTGCTGTTGCTTGCTAATTGGATATGGAATATTTATAAATACACTTAAACCACCCCTAAATCCCCTAAAGGGGACTTTAAGATGGTAAGCGAAATGCAAGATAATAAGAATCTACAAAGATTTTTTAAATGGAAATACAAGAAAATAATTCAAATACAAAAAAGTTCCCTGGGAATTTAAGGGTTAAATACATTCACGAGGAAGAAGCCGAAAAAGCTTCTTACGCATATTTGATGTGCACGATGGTGCTGATTATCGGACTGCCAATGCCGATTATCAATTTGTTGGCAATACTGATATTTTGGCTCGGCAATCGAAAACAAACATATTTTGTGCGTTTTCACTGCCTGCAATCGTTTCTTTCTCAATTTGTTGTTATTATCTTAAATTCCATCGGTATTTCGTGGACATTATCCATCATTTTTGGCGACCAAACCGTAACAAACCTTTACGTCGCCTACATCATCACCGTTCTTGTTTGTAACTTAATAGAATTTGTTGCTTCGGTTTACGCCGCCATTCGAGTGAGAAACAAACACGATGTCAGGCTTTGGATATTCGGACCGTTAACAGAAATCCTTTGTAAACCCGATTAAGAGGTTGTTTGAAAATTTACCAAATAATCTTTTAGAAAACACATAATTACATTTGTTTCACTTTCTTTTTCGCTCTTTTTGGTCTTTTCTTCCTTTAATTTTTTGAAAATAGTCCACTATTTTTCAAAAAATCAACGTTGAAAATCCTCAAAAACAGCTAAAAAAGAAATGGTGAAAAATTTTCAAACAACCTCTTAACCATGAATAAATTTATCTCACAACTAACCATTTCGTTAATATTTTTTGGAGCCGCTGTATTCGGATTGAGCCAATTGCCGTGGACTACTTGGTTCAAAGTAGAAAAAGCCAAAACGACCTTGGAAAAATCACTGGGCGAATTATGCTTAAAAACCATATCGAGAGCTGATGCTGTTATTAAAGATTCAACCGTATTGGTATTGTTGGAAAGAATAAAAGACCAAATTTGCAACGAAAATAACATCGACCCCGAAACCATAAAACTGCATTTTATAAAAAGCAGCGAAATAAATGCTTTTGCTTTACCTGACAATCACTTGGTTATTTATACAGGCATTGTCGATTACTGCAAAAATGCGGAAGAATTGGCAGGCGTAATGGCACACGAAATAGCACATATCCATAAAGAACATGTGATGAAGCATCTCGGTCGCGAAATCGGTTTTGCCACGCTCGCAACGCTGGTCGGTAATTCGTCCGGAGCCGAAATTTTGCGCACCATCACATCGACAGCTTACAGCCGCAGTATGGAAAACGAAGCTGACGAAACTGCCATAATCTACCTTCAAAACAGCGGCATCAATCCTACGGGATTACCGGATTTGATGTACCGCCTTTCGACCGAAGAGTCTGAGTATATGAAATATTTAACGATTATCAGTACGCATCCAAATTCGGAAGAAAGGGCAAAAAATATGTTAGCAATGATTGATTTAGACAAGACTTACAAGCCTGTTCTTTCCGAAGAAGAATGGGAGATGTTGAAAAGCAGGTAAAAAAAATATCGCGCAAATCAACAACATCACAAAAGCATAAAACAATCCAAACCTTTTTGATATGAATCGGTTGGGATTGTTTTTTGCAGCAGAATGTTTCTGCTTTATTTCCTTACCTCAAAAGATGCACCTATAGCACATTCAAAGCCTGCTTCAAAAATGACATCTCCTGTAGCATCAAAAACCACATTTGCATTATTATTAATGATAACATCTCCTTGCGGTTTTGATGTGGTTACATTTCTACCGACATAAATATTCACACCTGCATAATGTTTGTCAGAAGAAATAGTTTCATTTTGAATATAAATATTATTAACATAATTTTTTATACCACCGTTTCCAATTATCGAATATGTTGTAGGAGAAGATACGCACGTGCTTGATGGAAGTAATGATGTATTTACTCCAGTTATATATCCGGGTTTTAACAAAATAACACTATGTACGTCGTTCAATTTAATTACCGCACCAGAATTAATGCAAAAATATCCACCGGCTTGCACATCAATATAACCATTATTGCTAATTTCTGTTGTAGAAGCAGAGCCAAGCCTAAGAGTTCCACCGTTTTTTACTATAATTTTATTATTCTCAGATAACTTAACGTTATTCTCTATAACTAAAGCAGCACCGGAATTAACAGTTATGGTTCCATTGTACGGTAATTCAAAATTATTGTTTAAAGTCAGCACAGCTCCTGACGCAACATTAATATCTCTGTATAATTTCAAATAAAAATCCCATTCTTCATTTTCAATAATGACTAATGGTATTGGTGAATAGGTTTCTCTTTTTACATACTTGCTAGTTGATTTCCGTGCTAATGTCCTGTGCATTTGTCCCGCTTGCATGGGTGAAAAATACACTTGGGAATTTGAACCGCCCATTACGTTGTTGGTGTGTTTTTCAGAACCAACCCATGTGTTATCAAAGGGGTCAGACCAACCTCCTGCATGTGGATAAGTACCGGGGCATGATCCAAATATATCGGATAGATATTCATCGTCACTACAAGGAGCGCTATTTTTAGAACAATTAATAGAACAATGATTACTACATATTACAGGCGAAGATCCACCACCACAATACGTATGTTTTAAATCAAGACAATGACCAAGTTCATGAGCTACACACATGCCCGTATTAAAAATAGTCCACTGATTAAACCTATGGCTACAACACATAACAATATTACGATTATCAGCTAAATTGAATGATGGAGGATTAGTATATCCTGATGAAGAACTTCCGGCTAACTCTGTAACCAGTGCTGTTGCTCCGCTTCCACCACCTCCAGAAATTATTATTTGTGGGGGAACGAACCCATAATAGAAACCGGCGTCTGTTATATTTATTCCAGTCAAAACTCCATTTTGAATTACAGCCGTTGCCGTTGCATTTGTACTAGTAGTATTAACATGATTAAATGTAATGGTTGGTGTTGATATATAACCTGCCCCACCATTTGTAATCACAATATTCTCCTGTGTTACTTTTCCACCATAATAACCCGCAGTAAAGAAAACATTCAATTTGTTTGTTCTTTCAGGAAAATTAGCGGCTAAAAAATTATGAAAAACAGATTGACTCCATTCATGATTCAGCGTAGTATTATTATAAAAATAGATCCTATCGTTATTATTTCCAAGTGTAACCCTAATTCTTGTGTCATAATTTGGTAATCCTACTACTCCATTCACATGATCTGAAGGTCCCCATTCTCCCGAATAAATCCGATTCATCACATTGAATACCTCCAAAAGCTTTTCTTTGCCTTCGGGCGTATTTGTATAGTAATTGTTTTGTCCGTTATCATCGAGAAAAACATGAAATGAAATTTCAATATATGTTATCGGCGGATTTTTTAACGGTTCTGCATTACAATACGGTATCCATGTCCGCAAATTATTATAGAAAGCAGAAGCAGGGCTACTTCTTGAACTTGTTGTATAAGGTTCAAATTCTCCCACAACATTACATTCTATTGGGTAATTTTCCATACTTCGCGTATGTTGCGCATACACATTATTGCTGCTAAATGATAACAGAAAACAAGATAAAATAATAAGTATTTTTTTCATAACTGTATCAATTTTAAAGTTTTATAAATTTTTCTGTTCCTACCATTTCCCCGCTGTTATTATCGGAAATAACAATGAAATAAAGACCTTTATTAAGAGTAGATATATTAACAGTGTTTGAAGATAGTATGCCATTATTAATGAGTTGACCTTGACAGTTAAAAATCTTATAATCAAAACTGTTGATATCTTTAACTGTTTCGACATAAAGTAAATCATTTGTTATTGTCAGGTATATTTTATTTTCAATAATATTAGGATAGCCCACTTCATGCTCTGTAAAACAACAATCTTGTAAACAATCATAATTTTCACGATAAATTTCTCTTCCGTCTATATGCACACAAAGTAAGTAATAATATACAGAATGTGTCGTAGAATACTCACCTGCAAAAAATAAGCCATTCGTACTGCCAATGCCTTCTATCCAAAACTCTTGAGAATAGGAAAACGGAGGCCAAGCTATATCACTAAAAAATTTTATTCTTTTTCTATATTCATTATCAATAAGCACAGCATCTATACTCGCAACAACTTGTTCTATTATATGTGGATAATAAGCTGGCCAAAAAGAATAAACGCGAACAACATCTCCCACATTCACAGAAAAATCATATAATAAATATTCTTCATTATCATAATAACAATAAACTTTTGCTGCAACGGTATCTTCCCGTATGGCTGCAAAATAATGAGCTTTATCAAAATCAGCAATCCGTGCGTACGATTGCTCATAGACCTTTTTGTATTGTAAGCCTTCAATAATAGTATCTCCCTCGAACCAATATTTCATATCAGAAACAGAAAAATAACTGTTTGAATCGGGGAAAAAATGCTCTAACTGCGCAAATGTGCTTGTTGTTAAACACACAGCTACTAGTGTAATAAATGTTTTTTTCATCATTTAACAATTTTAAAAGTTTGAATACTATCGTCTTTATTTCGAATTTTAGCAAAATAAATTCCTTTAAGAAAATGACCAGTTGATATTTCATTTATTCCATTCGATAATTCCGAATAATAAACAATTCTTCCCGAAATATCTATTATTTCGATATTTTCTCCATTGAATGTGGTTACAAAAATATTATCACTAAATGGATTGGGATAAATTTTAGTATTTTCATTTTTAGGTGTGTTTATACTCGTATTAAAAGAATAGTTACATGGATAGTAACCATTTATTCCCCAGAACTGCCAATGTGCCGATATGAAAGATAAATCGGAATCCGAATAACATCTTAAGTATAAAAATTGCTCTCCCAGTGGTATGCTCGGCAAGTTGTTTAATACAGGCATAAATTCACTACCTAATCCAATTTTTTCAGTATATGAATAACTCCAAAGATAACCATACATACCTTTGTCTTTGTCTTCATCAACAATTTTCGTTGTAAATGTTTTCAGATTTTGAGCGTTTGTTGTAATATTTTCAACTTCAAATCTTAATGAGAGTATTGAGTCTTTCCGGAAAAGATAATTATCATCATATATTCTATACTTAAATGTAAACTCAACAATATCATTTACTTCTGCATCAAAATCAAACAATAAATTAAATTGTTCTTGATAATAATAGTAAATTTTTCCTTGCTCCTGTTTGATAATATATTCTTCGCTCACAACATTTGAATTACCGAAATATTGCCTTACAACACGACAATTATTCTCTTCAATAACAGTATTTGTTTCAGAAACAATATGATTAAAATAACCAAAGGGATGAAAACAGCAATTATAATACCATTCTGCTCCTATCGGCGCAAATTCAACTTGTGAATTTGCCTGCCAAGCAAAACAAAAAACAAAACAAGTAAAAAAGATTTTCCTTTTCATCACACACCTCCTATCTCGTTAAAATCATCTGTTTCGTATCCACCGGTTTGCCATCGCAAATCAACGTGTAAAAATAAATTCCTGCTCTCAATGCAGAAGCTTGTAAAGTAGTTGCGCTTTTGCCTCTTTCAGAAATAGAGATATTCCGTTGTTGAAAACCGTTTATATCATAAATGTAAATATCGGCTTTTTTTATGGTTTCCGGAATATAATAACCGATTTCGGTAGCTTCGTTAAAAGGATTAGGCGTATTTTGCAGCAATAGCGGAATAGATTCTATTCCACTTTCTCTGAAAATATCTTCATTAATAGATTTTATATCCATTAATTTTACCAACTGTTTGATTTGTTCTTGTTGTTTTTCAACTTCCAACCGTTGGTCTTTCAACGCTTCGACAATGACAGGAATTAATCCTATGTAATTAATTGAATGAAAACCTTCGGAATCTTGATGTACCAAATCGGGAAAAACATTTTTTAGCTCTTGGGCTAAAAAACCATATTCCGGAAATTCTTCGATTTTTTTCTTTTCTAAAGATAGTTCTTCAAAGCCTGTTGGCGGAAGTGTTTTTTTATAAGATTTTCCTTGTAACAAATAGAGTTTGTCTTTTTCATCGAATAAAGGTTTTATATTACTTTTCAAACGCTCGTCGGAAGAATTCACAACACCCAAAACAGTTCTGACATATCCATTAACATCTAATTTATAGAAAGGAGCCCTGCCAATGCCGACATTTCCATCATCATATAAAACTAACATTGGATTGTTACAGATACCTCCGTTTCCACAAGGATAATCGTTGTATGCCCAAAATTGAAGAGCATTTCCATAAACACCTGTCATGTTGAAAATATGCCATCTCTCCGCTTGGTGAGGTTGTTTTT
>Ga0082212_10000965_pt1 | contig 42326 bp, 50 predicted proteins | sample TergutNt197P3_FD_71548 | JGI IMG/M metagenome (GOLD analysis project Ga0082212, IMG submission 71548) | Neocapritermes taracua P3 segment gut microbial communities from Petit-Saut dam, French Guiana - Nt197 P3 | ecosystem: Host-associated > Arthropoda: Insects > Digestive system > Gut ...
GTGGAGTAAGCTCCAGCGTGAACTGTATAAACTGATCAGCGATGATATCAAATTTCAAATTCACTGTGTTGCTTATCCCATGGACAGCGTATACGGGAGTACAGATTTGCCCCGCTATTGGATCACGCTTGATCGGGAAACCATCTGGGATTATCCAAAACAGTTTGCGACTGAGGAAGGAGGAACAAAAAACCTATCATCCAACTTTGTGAAGTGGTATCCTTACAATACCGATATAAGCAATATTTCTGCCCTCATTCGTGAATACATTGATACGCCTAAAGAAGAAATCTTCAGCAAGGTTTTTGAAAACGATCATTGGGGACTGATTAACATTTTGAGGGCAGCAGACAGACGAATTGGGATAAGGAGACTGGATGCCCTCAGAAGAAAAACACATAATGTCGCCGCGCAGAAAGTGATTAAAGCCCGAATGAAATTGGTTCACGATGATCAAGCTCAAATCCTATGGACAAAAGCTGTAAGAAGAAAAATATTTGATTGATCTCAGTAGGCAGGGTTCCAGGAACGGGTGAATTGATTTGATGCAGGATTAAACGAAGTTGAGGTATTAGAACATGAATCTTCCCAGGCTCCAAAAAGCATTTCAAAAAATAGGTATTACAGTTGACTATGATCAAGAAATCTATAGCCTAAATAATTCCGAGGCCCAGGCCAAAGTGCTTTTGCCGAAGGACTTGCCGCTGGAGGAAAAAGCGGTCCGGCAGCTGCTTGATTTTGCCGCCGTGAGTTACCCGGAGCACGACGGTCATGTTTGTGCTGCTTGCGCAACGCCGGATTTCCACCCGGGTAACTTGGCTCCGGTAGGCAGCGTTGTTGCGACCACACCAGATATGGTGATACCTCAATCCATCGGCAAAGATGTCAATTGTGGTATGCAATTGCTGTCCACGCCCGTTTTAGAAGCTGAAGCCATGGATAAGCTGCCGAAACTGGAAAGACATTTGGTCCGGACTTTTTTTGAAGGAGGCCGCGATGTTCCTGTATCCGGGACTGCCTTTCGTGCATTGTTTGACGAAGGTCCCTCCGGCTTTCTTGATGCTGTTCCCCGCCGAGGTATCTGGGCCGAAGCAGACTTTGCAAGGATGAATCAGGATATGGATCGGTGCGTAGCCCTTTCTGAGTTCAAATCCCACAGCCGCTACGCTCCTGAAGTTCTGATTGAAGATCGCGATATGATCCGTGATCCGGGCCTTGGGACAATCGGCTCAGGAAACCATTTTGTTGAATTCCAGATCGTTGATCAGATCTACGACCGGAGGATCGCCTATCAATATGGTCTGCAGGAGGGCTGTCTAGCGGTGATGACCCACACCGGCAGCCGCGATGTTGGCTCTTTTGTCGGCGGACAATGGCTGGATAAAGCTAAGGATGCATGGCCAAAGGGTCTTGCTCATCCCAAGTCCGGACTCTACGCTCTTACCAGGGATGCAGCTGACGACTACCTGCAAGCTATGGGCACCGCTGCCCTTTATGCATGGCTGAACCGCACCGTGCTTGCAGAAATGATCCGAAAATCCCTGCGTGAAGTTTTCGGTTGCGAAACGTGTTCCCTGGTTGTTGACGTGCCCCACAATGTTGTTTTGCAGGAACACGGCATGAACATCCATCGTAAAGGTGCGACCCCGGCACGAGAAGGAGATATAGCCCTGGTTCCCGGCTCCATGGGCGACTATTCTTATCTTGCTCTCGGTTTGGGCAACCCCGACTGGCTATGGTCCTGCTCCCACGGCGCGGGTCGTTCTGTACGCCGGCAAGCCATGCGCACCGGCAAAACATCAGGCGGCAGAGAGATGGCCTGGCGCTGCCTGACCCTAAACGAGGAACGCAAGACCGAAGAAGCTCCGGCAGCCTATAAACCCGTAGCACCTGTCTTGACTTCCCAGGAAGAGAAAGCAATGATTCGGTCCGCCGCACGTTTCCGTCCCTGGCTTACGTTAAAGGCTTGACGTCTTAAAACCGGAGGGAGAAACTTTTAATTTGTTATAGAAGCAAATGAAGGATTTTTGCAATAATAAATTTAGAGTCTGCAGTTCTAATCTCACAATAAATACAATATTCGGGACAGTGGAGGCAATTAAAGCCTCCTCTTGTTTTGCCGTCGGCGCGGTCGATTGACGATTAAATTAAACCACCTCGTTTATATAGTCATTTTTATGATTTTCTATCCAGCTTGCAACCTCTCCAGGATTTTCCTTAATCCATTTTTGAGATTCTTTATTTTTAAGCCATTTTATGCCTTCTTCACTTTTAAGCCAAACGTGAAATTTAAGAGAATGGACTGAAATGAGTCAGGAGGAATTTGGACGCGACATAGGGTTAAGCAAAATGACCATTCAAGGTTATGAAAGAGGCGAACGACGGTATACTTTTGAAACTTTAATGAGGATTGCCAGAAAAAACGGCTTTTTTATAACCATAGAGAAAAAGGCCAAGAAGTAAGCGGAATATGTAATTAGGGGAAAACTAAAAAGGTGTATTACTAACGAGCCAGGCTTGGGAAGGGGCTTATGGTCATACGTCAAAGCTGGGTTGATATCTTTAGCAACAAGTCTTTCCCGAAAACTCGGTGTTTATGGTTTTGGTGTTACACGCGGACTTATCCGATCGGCAATTCTCGCATAGACATCAATATCTATATCACTTTTTATCTCAAATGAGACCATGAGGGCATATGGGATTCTTTCCGCAAGCACCTCATCAGCAACTGCCCGACAATTCACCTTAATCTTTAAGGCACCATCATCTTCCCAAACAACAGTTTTTTCATTCTCAAATATTTCGTGTTGCACAGAGCCGCGCGTAACCGCTTGCCAATGTGCATCAATTCGATTATCAAGAAGATTTTTCTTGTTGTTTTCCGTTGTGAACCAAACATCTGCACGTCGGTAATATTGTCGCGATGGGGCGATTGGTGGGAAGAACGTCAGCGTTGCAGTCAATCTGCCATGCAGTCAATCTGCCATTTGACTACGTAGTATTGCATATGCTATAATCTTTAATTGCAGATGCTATGAAGAAGAGAGGTATTGTAATGGAGTTTTCCGAATTTGTTAAGAATGTACGTATAGAATTGCAATTTAGCCAACAAAAATTAGCTAATGCATTAAACGTAAACTTTACAACTATAAACAGATGGGAAAATGCTCGTGTCATGCCAAGCAACTTGGCTTTGAAAAGTTTCTATGAGTTTTGTCAGGATAATTTCATTGATATACCACCTGAACTACGAGGAACTGATGAATAGAAAATATCAGTCGAATCCCTAAATGAAGGAGGTATTCAACATGGCAAGAGCAGATTTACTTTGTGACATTATAAAATATGGACTAAATAATGATTCTATTAACTTCCGCAAAGCCGCCGAAGCAATTTGCGCCGAGGAGCGTACCAAGCAACACGGAGTATTGGCGAATAGAATAGAAGAAATGTTGCATATTTCAAGCCGAACTCCCATGAAAAATACGTCTGTTGTTCCTCAGAGGAATGGGAATGGAAACGGCGAAAACATTGTTGCTGAAATAATACCGAATAAAAAACTAGAACATCTTTTATTGCCAAAAAGCGTTGTTGAAAATTGTAAAGAGTTCACGGAAGAACATATGAGAGCAGATTTGCTACGCTCCCACGGATTAGAACCTCGCAACAAAATTTTACTGATCGGTCCCCCAGGTAATGGAAAAACTGGCAGATTGACAGGGCATGAGCTTATCGAGGAAGAGAATGACTAGGTTGTCAAATTGACTCGTTCAGTGTGTTTGTGGCGTATCATGCTAAGGCGGGCTTCGCCCGAAAGGAGTAAAATGTTTGAAAATAAAATAAGTAAAACAGAAGATTTGTACAGGTGGGGGCATCCCATCAGCCTGGTTCTCTATGGCACTATCTTTGATTCCAATCCGGTCGAGCGAGCGGAGACTGACGCTGAATCGTTTGTTGCAGAGTATACACCTGATCAACTGCAGATTTTGGTTGATGAAATCAAATTTGAACTAAGGAACCCTACACAACAGGTTCGGGACATCCATGATTGCAGAGCGTCGGAAGCACAATTGCGGGAGTTCCTCCGTCTATTCACAAATCATGTTGAAAGACAGCTTCGAAGAAGCTAACCGAAACTTTTGACCACACTCTCCACCACCAGGTGCCACCCGTCCACCAGCACAAACAGCATAATCTTAAAAGGCAGTGAAATCATCATAGGCGGCAGCATCATCATGCCCATCGACATCAGAACCGAAGATACGATCATATCAATAATCATAAATGGTATGAACAACGTGAACCCGATCTGAAACGCCGTCTTCAGCTCGCTGATCACAAATGAAGGTACCAATACATATGTGGGGATATCCGCGTAAGTCTGCGGACGTTCAATATCAGCCAAGTTCACAAACAATTCAAGATCCTTCTCCCGGGTCTGCTCAAACATAAACGAACGCATTGGCACAACAGCTACCGCCAAAGCTTCCTCTTGGGTTATCGTCTGATTCATATAGGGTTGAAACGCCTGCTCATTGACCTGCCCAATCACCGGCGCCATAATAAAATATGTTAAAAACAAGGCCAACCCGATAATAACCTGAGTCGGCGGGATTTGCTGTGTTCCCAAAGCGTTTCGAACAAACGACAGAACAATAATGATGCGCGTGAACGATGTCATGAGCACTAAAGCAATGGGAATCAAAGACAGCACCGACACCATCAAAAAAATCTGAATCGCTGAACTCACTTGGTCTGTCAGCATAAAATCTGCTCCTCTAAATCAATTATCAAACGAATCCTCCCGCATCATCTTCTCTAACTCATTTGAAAAACCACCCCTCCCGCCTTTCTTCCTTCGTCTTCCTGTCAACAGAGGCTTACCTTGCGATGGAGGAACCCCGCCATATTCAATCCTCTGCCCCTTGGGCAACACAAATCTTATCAACCGATCCACCGGATCTTCCGGCCGCCGCGCTATCTCCTCCATAATATCGGAGATCTGACAAGTGCTGTTGATCTCGGTAATCTGATTTATTTGATGATCCGTCGACCCCCAGACTTGAATCTTACCGGCAACTTCAACCAGATACACAAAATGCTGCGGAGACAAGACCTGGCGGTCTAACACACGCAACCATCCTGCTTGAAGACCTTGATACTTTTTGTGATGCAATTTTTGAATTATCCACAAAGTCAAACAAAGAATACATAAAAAAAGAATAACGGTCGCCAAAAGGCCTGTCCAGGAAAAGGCTTCCTGAACTTGGGTTGTTACTATACTGGGCGCGTAGGGCTGATTTTCAATATCAACAAGATCAACATCCATCGATTGAATATTATCCATAAGTGGTTTCCTTTGCTACTTCAAAGCCTTCCCTATAGCTTCCAACACGCGTTCCGGCTGAAAAGGTTTCACAACAAAATCCTTGGCTCCCGACTGAATCGCTTCGATAACCATAGCTTGTTGACCCATGGCGCTGCACATAATGATTTTGGCTGACGGATCCTTAGTCCGGATCTCTTTAATAGCCTGCAACCCGTCCATCTCAGGCATTGTAATATCCATGATTGTTATGTTGGGCTTAAGCTCCATGTATTTATCAACGGCTATCGAGCCGTTCTCCGCCTCCCCAATCACCTGATAACCATTATTTGAAAGGATGTCTTTCAACATCATTCTCATAAAAGCGGCGTCGTCAACAACCATAACTGTATGGCTCATAATGAATCCCCCTTATAAAATCACATATCGCCTAAATCATACTTTCTCTAATCTTGGCCGGTTTTATTCAAAAGCTCTAAATCGTTCCTGGGGCGCGACAATTTCCGAAATCTTGATACCAAACATCTCGTTCAAAACCACCACCTCACATTTCGCAATCAGCTTTCCATTGACAGACATATCCACGGCTTCTCCGGCAAGACGATCCAGTTCAACAACGGAACCGGACCCCAGATCCAGTATCTCACGAACGGTCTTGTTGGTACGCCCTAATTCCACGCTCACTTCAAGAGGAACATCATAAATAAGGTCAAGATTGCTTGGTATAATGGGTAAAGTGCCCGGGGTTAGCTGAGAAAACTCCGCAGACTGCACCGAAGTCGGCTGCATAGGCAAATTATGATACTGATTCTGTGGATAAGAATAGTATGGTGCTTGTTGGTGCACACCGGGGATTTGCGGGGCACCATGAACATGTGTGTGGGTTTGATATGGCGCTTGTGGCGGTTGATTCAGGTTATCACTCCCGGACGGCAACCCGGAGTGCATTTGAGCCTGGCCCGGATGCTCTTGGGATATTGGTCCAGAGACAACCTCCCTATTGGCATGAGCCGAGCTATTATCCTGTAGCAATTGCGCGACCATAACCTCAGCAACATCAAAGGGAATGACTTGCAGAAGTACCGAATCAATGATCCCTTCAACAACCATACGGAAAGACACCCGAACAACAATATCGTCCATTTCAAAACTTTGCTGGATAAACTCCCTATCCGAATCCGGATCATCGCTAACATGAACCATCGGTGTTGTGATATCGACGACAGAAGCAAAAACCGTAGACATAGAAGTCGCGGCGGATCCCATCATTTGATTCATAGCTTCAGATATGCCACTGATTTGAATCTCATTCAATTGATCGCTGGGATTCTCCCCTGTCCCCCCCATCATCAGATCGACGATAACCGCCCCATCATTGCGCGACAGAATGAGCAAGTTAGCTCCCGCCAAATCCCGACGATAATTGACATTGATGAGAACATGGGGAACAGGATAATCATCAATGATTTTATTGATACTGGAAATATCTACATGGGGTGTCGTAATCTCAACCTTTTTTCCTAAAAGCTGTGACAGAGTGGTTGCTGCTGTCCCCATAGAAATATTTGCGATTTCACCCAGAGCGTCTTTCGCCAAGCTGGTCAACTCACGAGGTTCTGCCGACTCGCGGGTTGCTGCCGACTCACGGGTTGCTGCCGACTCACGGGCTTCTGCCGGCTCGCCGGGCTCTGCCGGCTCACGGGCTTCTGCCGGCTCGCCGGGCTCTGCCGGCTCACGGGCTTCTGCCGGCTCACGGGATTCTGCCGGCTCACGGGATTCTGCCGGCTCATGGGATTCTGCCGGCTCGCCGGGTTCTGCCGACTCCACGTCTTCATCCGGATCCACACCGGAGGCGGTCGCCACACCTTCTTCAGCCGCCGCCCCAATCAATTCGTCTTCGTTGCCGGCCAGTAACGCATTAATTTCTTCCTGAGACATGGACTCATTGCCCATGGGTGTCACCTCCTCCATCGCGAATCACATCAACAATCTGCACAGCTAAACGATCTCCGGAAAGACCGGGTACAGCCATGAATTTTAAATATTTACCAACATACACAGACATCATCCCTTGAATATGCTGATTGAGCGGAATGACATCACCCAACTCCAGAGCGAGAAACTCCTGCACTGAGATCTTCGTTCCGCCCACAAATGCTCTGACAGATACTTCAGTCTGTTCAATTCGTTTACGAACAACAGCTGCATCTTCGTCTGAGAGCTTCTCTTCCGCCGACGCAAACAAATACAGCGCGTCCAGATTGTCCAGAATCGGTTTGATAACCACATAAGGCAGACAAATATTGAGTAGCCCCGTCGATTCACTGACATTAACCTCAAGAGTTATCAGCACAACCATTTCATTGGGCGCAACAATCTGAGCAAACTGCGGGTTCGTTTCCAACGCTGTCAGCTGCGGCGTCAAAGAGAATGTCTCCGTCCAAGCCTCTTCCATCAGCTCTGTTATCTTAAGCATACGGCTTGTGATGATTTTTTGTTCGATCTCAGTCAAATCGTGGTTGCGCAAAACAACACCCTTCCCTTGGCCGCCAAGAAGACACTCAATGATGATATACGCTAGGGTTGGCGCCATTTCTATGAGCGCGCTGCCCACCAGAGGCTGCATATTGACCACGCCTAGAATAGAAGGGTACGGCAAAGAACGAAGGAACTCATCAAAAGTCAATTGTTCCGAGCTTAATACTTTTGCGTCAACGACCATATGGATATTCCCCGACAAATAGCTCGCCAGAGAACGCGCAAAATGCTCATAAATATTGCTCAAAGAAATAAGGTGCCCCTTCGAGAATTTGTTCGGCCTTCGGAAATCATAGGCTCGCACCTTCTGTGGAGTATTGCTTTTGGCAACCTCCTCATCCCCTTCCGAGAGCGCGTTTAAAAGAGCGTCAATTTCCGATTGTGATAAAACTTCAGACATTGTTCCCCCCTAAGCGACATCGGTAACGGCCATCGGTTCTCCCAGAACAGCTGCCTTGTTTGTCTTTCGAACTTCGAACCCTGAATATAGTGTTTAATTATCTTGTAAAAATTAAGCTGGAAAATAAAACCTGTCTCACTTGATCCCCCAGCATCTCATTAATATGCTCCAAGATCTCGCCTCTCAAATCCTCTTGCCCTAAAGCTGAACTGATATCATCGTATCCATGACTGATAAAGATCTGATAAATACGGTCCCGCACAAAAACAAGCCTGGACTCCATGGTTTTCACGGACTTGTTGCTGATCCCTTCCAAAACAATCTCCGTTTTAACCATACCTCCGCCTTTTAAATTGGCTGTAATCTCGCCCACCTCGATCATTGGCCCGACCTCATCAGGCTCACGGGGTGAAAACTTAACTTCGATTTCAGGTTCAGACAGCATATCCTTAATGATCATCCCGCCAACACCAAACCCGATACCAATGATCAACATAACAACAGATAACAAGACCTTCTTCACAACTCTTCCCTCCTTGTATCATTTATTCATCATGGTTTATGTCGTGATTCAGGAAATTGCTGCAAGCGCGCCGATAATTAATAACACGATCAATGATATCCTCAACGCTTTCCTTCACAACATACTTATCTTCGCTGATAAGCCTGATCACCGTATCCGGTGTTGCCTCAATGGTTTTGATTAAGTCTGTGTTGACAACGAATTCCTTTCCATTAAGCCGCGTCACGCGAATCATTCTCTCCACCTCCCTTCATCCTCTCGACCCCTCTCAATTCAGTTGGCAGCGATTTCAACGATCTCCTAGCAACGATCAATTAAGCCCACTTCTCTGACCGATTTCATCCAATATCGCCTGTTCTTTTTTTTGTTCCTCCGCGAGAAACTCTTTCCATTTCTTCTCCTTAAGGCGTTTGTATTTCTCCACCTCTATGCGACAGACTTTCACCGCCTCCCGGCATTCCGCCACCACAGCTTCCTGGAAAGAAACCCTTTCGGCTATGACCCTGAGCTTTTCTTTTAACGCGTCAATGAAAAGCTTCCAAGTGTTGAGGTTACGCGGCTCCCTCGTGGCTTCGTCCCTCTGGCTGATCAACGCGTTCTCCAGAACAGCGGTTTCCTTGTCGTATTCCTTTTGAACGCTCCGCAAAACACGTAATTCCTGGCTCAAAACCCCCTGAGCGGATTCCATACGTTGCTCGGCAAACCGTAAGCTGGCTTCCAAGCGAAATTTAAATGCCACCGCCAAACACCCCCTCCATGACCGCCGTCATATCCTCATAAGAAGCTTCATCACTGACATTCTGTCTCAGAAAAGCATTAATCCCGTCAACATAACGCAAGGCTTCATCAACACGAGGATTGCTGCCCTCAACATAGGCGCCGATTTCAATCAGATCCTTAGCCTCAGCATAGACAGCCAGATACTCGCGCATTTTTTTCGACAACTCTTTAACTTGTGGGGAAGCCACATCAGACATAAGTCGGCTAACCGATTGAAGAATATCAATTGACGGATAATGATTCCTGGAAGCCAGATCCCGGGTCAGCACGATATGACCATCCAGGATTCCCCGAACCGCGTCAGCAATAGGCTCGTTATGATCATCCCCGTCAACAAGCACCGTATATATTCCTGTGATACTGCCTTTTTCGGACATCCCTACCCTCTCCAGGAGTTTGGGGAGCATGGCAAAAACCGAAGGCGGATACCCACGGGTTGCCGGTGGTTCTCCGGCGGTCAGCCCAACCTCACGTTGAGCCATCGCAAAACGGGTTACGGAATCCATCATGAGCAAGACGTTTTTACCCAAATCCCGGTAATACTCTGCGACAGCCGTGGCGGTGTAAGCCGCTTTAATACGGACCAAAGCCGGCTGATCCGAAGTCGCCACCACAATTACAGAACGGGCGACCCCCTCCTGGCCCAGATCTTTATCCATGAAATCCCGCAACTCCCGGCCGCGCTCTCCCACCAACCCTATGACATTAATATCTGCTTCGGTGTTGCGCGCCATCATTCCCAATAAGGTGCTTTTTCCGACACCAGAACCGGCAAAAATCCCCATTCTTTGTCCTCGACCCAAGGTCAACAGACCATCGATGGATCTGACACCTACATGAAGGGGCTCCTTGATACGCGGCCGCAACAAAGCGTTTGGGGGCTTGTTGTGCAACGGATACGACTTCTCGCGATGAATAACTCGCCCGTCTAAAGGGCGCCCCAGACCGTCCAGAATGCTTCCCAACAGATTGGGACCGACATGGACCACCAGTTTCTCCCTTTGGGGCACCACCCTGTCGCCGGGGGCAACACCTTCGATTTCACCCAAAGGCATCAACAACGTTTTGGTTCCGCGAAATCCTACCACCTCACAAGGAATAGGAACGCGCTCATAGGAAGCCATAATATGGCAATACTGACCAACACTGGCCCGGGGTCCTTCTGCTTCTACCAGCAGACCGGTTACATCCGCCACCCGTCCTTGCACTTCCACCGCATCGATGTGTTTCACTTTCTCAGCTAAAGATTTCCAATTGGCCATTGGCGAGTTCCTCGCTTAAAACGTCGCGAAATTTATTAAGTTGCGTCATCAATTGTGCGTCAAAAATCCCCTCATTGCTCTGGATCAAAACATTTCCCGACTCCAAACTATCATCCCGAATCAGCGGATAAGGCGGCAGACCTTTATCTTGCAGATTATTAAGCCACTCCCAGTCTTCGTCAGAAACAACAATCTTCAAGTTCCGCCTCTCATTGGGCAACAAGATGAGGCTTCGTATCATGCTGAGGATTTTGTCTTTATCATATTTCAACGCCGTCCCCACCAAACGCTCACTGATCTTGATAGCCAAATCCAACAAATCCTCATCAATTCGAGCCAACTCGTCGTGCCAAGCCCTCTCCAACATATCATAGAAATCCCGAACCTTGCCGGCAGCCTCAGTAACCTCCTGAAGTCCCTCCTGCCTTCCTCGTTCACGCCCTTCCTCCAATGCCAGTGGGATCGCTTCCTCCAGAGCCTGAGGCAAAGCCTCCGCCATCACCGCGTCAAAAATCTCCCGGCGCAACCTTTCTTCCTGGAGACGTGCCTCACGAATAATCGCTTCCCCTTGAGCCCTGGCATCTTGTAAAATAATCTGCGCCTGCTCCCGAACCGCGGCCAGAAAAGACCCTTCCCCTTGAGATAATTCCCCGCCGGCATTCGATGATATCTCGATAGACGATGTTGCTCCTGCCTCTCCGGAAGACTCTGGCAAGATCTTATTGGCCACAAGCCGCCTGGGATTGTTGTTGATGGTCACATCCTGCCTCTTAATAATCTGCTCTTTAGAAGATGATTTCATCCGACCCTCCCCGCGCTACAACAATCGCCCCGACCCCTTCCAATTTGCGGATAACTTTGATAATACGCTGTTGTGCGTCCTCCACTTCCCGCAACCGGATTGGCCCCATAAACTGCATGTCTTCTTTCAACATTTGTGACGCTCGAGCCGACATATTGTTCATAATCTTCCGGGACACTTCATCATCGGTACCCTTAAGGGCGATAGCCAGATCCTTGCTGTCGACCTCCCGCAGGACCAACTGGGTACTGCGATCATCAAGAAGGACGATATCCTCGAAAACGAACATCTGATTTTTAATTTTTTCTGCCAAATCAGGATCATCATCTTCCAGGATATCCATAATCCCTTTCAAAGTCGACTGATCAGCCCGGTTCAGCATATCAACCACAGATTGGATCCCGCCGGAAGATGTGTAGTCTGTCGGCGCGATATTGGTAATCTTGCCTTCAATAACTTTTTCGATTTCACTTAACACCTCGGGACTCGTTCGCCCCATCATGGCAATCCTCTTGGTAATATCGGATTGGACTTCCACCGGAAACCCCATGAGCAATGTCGCCGATTTCTCCGGCGGCAAATGCGTCATAATCAAAGCCACCGTCTGGGGATGTTCTGTTTGAATAATCGAAGAAAGCTGTTTGGGATCCGATCGCCTCAACAAATCAAAAGGCCGCATTTTCAAAGACGTTGACAACCGGCTGATAATATCAAAAGCGCGTTGTTCTCCCAACGCTTTCTCAAGAACCTCACGGGCAAACTCAACACCACCCTGAGAAATAAAATTATTGGCGACGCACATCTGCAGAAACTCATTCAGGACTTGGCTTTTGATCTCCTCAGAAATCGACCTCATATTCGCCATTTCCAAGGTCAGCTGCTCAATCTCCTGTTCCGACAGATGTTTGATCACGCTAGCCGATCGTTCCGTTCCCAAAGAAATCAGAAGGATGGCAGATTTTTGCAAGCCCGTGAATTCTTGCGGCATACCTTAATCCTCCACTGTTAACCATGCTTTAATCAACTTGGCGACTTCTTCCGGGCTCTCTTTCGCATAGGTATCTATTTCTTGACTCACCTTTTGACGTTCAATATCTTCCGACGATTTCATCTTCATTTTCGCCAATTTCATCTCAGCTTCGTTTTCCATCCTGTTCTGATCTGAAAGCATATCCGCAACCTCATGATCATCCAAAATATTTTCTCTTTCAGTATCGCCTTCGGCTGTCGCAAGAACAAGACCCTCTTTCTTGCGCCGCCGTGCCAGCAGGAGAAATAGCAAGCTCGCCAAAACAACCACAGCCACCAAGCCAAACTGCACATAACGCATCAACTGCTCCCGTTGCAACGCCGCATCCATTTCCGCTTGAGCCGACTGAACCGCTGTTTTATCAAAAGGTAATAACACAACTTCTAAAACATCCCCCCGGGCAACATCAATCCCCGCAGCAGGTTCTGCCGCAATCTGGATCGCCGCCGCTTGATCGGGAGAAACGGCATCAGCGTCAGCCAGAATTGATACCGATAAACGCCGCACCTGGCCGGGTGCCACAACACTTTCCTCCTGTCGGGTATCCACTTGATAATTCTCTGTCGCACTCTCCTTCCCGGAAGAAAAATTCCCCGACCCTTCCGTAGCCAAAACATAGTCAGGAATATTGGTAGACTCCCCGGGGACCCCACCCGCCGTGCTTTCCGACCTAGACGTTTCCGTCAAAGTCTGCCTGCTCACCAACGCCCCCGGCCCATGGGTCTCATCAACAATCCTCCGGGAATCGAAATCCAGATCGGCATTGGCTCTCACCAGGATAACCCCCTGACCGTACACCGCCTCAAGAAGGGAGCGCAGATTGCCTTCAATTTTACGCTCATACTCCAACTTAAACTGCATTTGGTTGACAGTCATCATATGGCTGTTTTCGCTTAAAACATCAGAAAGAATCCGCCCCTGTGTATCGGTTATCGAAACATTGTCCAGAGCTAACCCCTTAATTGAATGAGATAACAGATTGGCTATCCCGCGAACCTGAGTCTCATTCAATTCCATACCGGGATCTGTCTTTATCACAGCAGAAGCCGTAGCCGGCACCGAATTATTCTCAAAAAGCGTTGGTTCAGGGATAACGATATGGACTCTGGCATAAGAGATATTATCCATAAGCTTAATGGTTTTCTCCAACTCATTCTGTAACCCGAGAACATACCTGAGCTGCCGATCCTTGTCCGTCTCTCCCAAGCGCATTTGATTCAGGTTTTCGAAACTGAAGGTACTCTCCTTGGGCAACCCTGCGTTAGCCAAATCCAACCGCAATTGAGCCACATCCTTGCTGGGCACCAAAATCGTTGAGGAACCGGCTAACTGATATTTCACTTGCATCCCTTGCAACTGGGCGGTAATGGAGCCGGCCTCCGTATCCGTCAAATCCTTAAACAACACAACATACTGAGGCTGACCGGCCCACAGGATCAGAACCGCAGCGACAACAATGACCGTCAGCGAACCCCCGATCATGATCACGCGCTGAGCGACAGTAAATTTCCCCCAAAAATTTTTTACGGCATCCAATACCTTCTGCAAAGATAAATTCATATCTGCATCCGCATAATTTCTTGATAAGCCTCAAGAACTCTGTTCCGCAGTGTTGTTGCCAACCCCATGGCTAAAGAAGCTTTTTCCAAAGCAATAATCGGTGTATGAAAATCTTCAATATCCCCGGTTAGCAACAAATTCGTCTTGACTTCCGCATCAACTTGTAAGGTGTTCAGACGATGAATCGCCTCGCTCAAATACTGAGAAAACCCCGTTGATCCCATCCCCAACACGGAGGTGGTCCCGCCGATATCACCTAACGGCTGAACAGGCGTTAGCGGCTTTAACAACGGAAAAGAAACACCATCCATACCCGACACCCCTTTCACATCACGTTTCCCGTATCACGTTTCCCGTCTCCCGTTTCCCGTCTCCCGCATCACCGACCAATATCCAAGGCTCGGCTGGCCATTGTTTTGCTGGCATTCAATGCGGTCACATTAGCCTCATAGGCCCGCGTCGCTGAAATCATGTCCAACATCTCCTCTACGATCTCAACATTTGGATATCTAACATAGCCAACCGGTATACCGATTTCTTCAACCTGTGCGGCATCCGGTGAATCCGGTTCATAAACGAGTCTAAAAGGTTTTGGATCCGAGATAATTCGTCGCACTTGAACACCGGCCCCCATCCCGGCAATCGAAGTCACCCCACTCCCGGAAGCAAATTGCCCATTCATGAAAGCGGAAAAACTCGGGGTTGGTTCCCGAGGTTCAAATACCGGCAACTTCCTTTGATAAGGTATCGGGTTGCCGGCAGCCGTCGTCTGACCACTGCGAGTCGTCGACATGTTGGCAATATTATTGGCGATGAGATCCAACCGCACTCTCTGGGCTGTGAGTCCCGAAGCACTGGCATCCATTCCGGTAAACAAACCCATACTTATGGATTCGAGGGCTTGAGATTCGCCTGTTCGAATCACAAACCATGAACCCGCCCCCCCTTTTCGGCGATTATTGTTTGTTGGCGTGTCCGGTTCAAAGTCAAACGGTTTCCACGCCCTCCTCCGTGCTCAAGATATTCTCTTGTCTCAAGAAGATGAGGAGCCGGTCATCAACTTTGCCGATACCTCGAATAAAAGACGCGTCGATGCCAACGGAAACCGAAGGAGGTGCCTCCAGATCCATATCCTGCAACTGCAAAACCTCTTGAACAGCATCCACACGTATGCCAAATTCATGCTTATTCTCTTTGAGGACAACAATGCGGTTGACATCGTTTTCCTCCTGTGTGTCGTCGGGCAAACCGAAACGACGTCGCAGATTAACCACGGAAATAACATTGCCACGAAGATTGATGACACCATCAATATAGCTCGGTGCTTGCGGCACCCGGGTTATAGGCGGAATGCGGATTATTTCCTGAACCTTTATGATTTCGATGCCAAACTCTTCAGTCCCCAGCCTGAAAGTAACGAGCTGCTGATCCACTGCCATCTCGTTTGCTCCTTCCCTTAATACATCCATCCCTCAATACGTCAGAACATCCTGCATCAACGTACCTACATCCAGAATCAATGTCACTTTACCGTCTCCGAGAATTGTTGCCCCGGAAATACCCGGCAACGAACCAAGATCGTCTCCCAAAGTTTTCAGAACAATTTCCTGTTGACCTTTTAATTCGTCAACCATAAGTCCGATCAGGCGATCCATAACCCCAACAACGACAACGAACACAGTTTCCTTCTCATCGTCTTCAGGCAGACCGAACTGACTCTTCAGGGACAAGAGAGGCAAGGTGTTGCCTCTGAGCTTAGCCATTTTGATCCCCCCAACCGTCCTCACATCCTCGTTTTGAACACGCAATGTTTCTTGGACTGACGACAAAGGCACCGCGTAGATCTCACCGCAGACACCAACCAACAACGCTTGAATAATCGCGAGAGTCAGAGGCAGCTTGATGGTAAAAACAGTCCCCTCCCCCGCTTTTGTCCGTATGTCAACGGTTCCACCCAAACCGGAAAGGGCTCGTTTAACCACATCCATACCGACTCCCCGCCCCGAAATGTCGGTTATCTGGTCTGCCGTGCTGAACCCGGGCAAAAAAATCAGATTGGCTATCTCACGCTCAGACAAATCCTCGTTTTCGCCGATCAGCCCGGCGGTTAAAGCCTTCTGCATAATTTTCTGAAGATCAAGACCGTCGCCGTCATCAGAAATAACAATAGCGATATGGTTGCCCTCGTGATAAGCTTTCAGAATGATTTTTCCGATTTCCGATTTTCCCGCGGCAAGGCGGGTTCCCGGGTCTTCAATGCCATGATCAACACAATTCCGAATAAGATGGGTCAACGGATCACCGATCTGTTCGATAACCGTTTTATCCATTTCTGTTTCTTCACCATGGAGTTCCAGATCAATCTTCTTACCCGTCTTGCGGCAGAAATCCCGAACCAGACGCGGGTATCGGCTAAAAACAGTCCCCACAGGAACCATTCGCAACCGCATGGCACTTTCCTGAAGATCGTTCATCAGACGTCCCAAATAGATGTTGGTTTCGTTCAAATTATTCACCAGCGCATCCATCGGAAACTTTCCCCTAAGATCATCGCCAATCTTGACAAGACGCGCTCGGGTGATCACCATCTCACCAACCATATTGATTAAACTATCCATACGGTCCGTATCGACACGGATGGTATGAACTTGATCAGACTTGCCGCCGCCCCCGTCGCCCCCTGAAGGAGGTTGAACATTATCCCTAAGGAATTTGGAGTAGGCTTCCGTTTCCGTGGAAGCCTCATGGCTGACTCCCCTCGCTGTCTCTTTCGAAGAATCCATTTCTGTGGACAGTTTTTCCGCTAGGGGTTGTTCAAGGGGTTCGATTCCGATTAACTGAGAGATTTCTGAACTGTCAAAAATCGAAACATGAATATCTATGACATCTGAAACCATATAAATCTCTGAAAGTATCTCTTCTTCCCTTTCATCCGTAGCCAACAAGAGATAAAACCTGTCGTTAGATATTTCTTCCTCTTCCATCAACTCCATGTTTTCTATACTCGGCGAGATAGCCAAGACTTTACCCAGATCCTGCAGTCTCTGAATCACCATAACCGCTCTGACTGTTTTCATCAAAGCTTGTTCGTCCAGAATAACGGTGAGCTGATATATGGCTTGACCAAAGAGGGTTACTTCTCTCAGATCCATGATAGCGTTTTCGTCCAAAGCGAACTCAACACGCGGAGCCGGTTCAGGGTCGGGATCTTCTGACATCGTCTGAATATCTGTTGTTTCTGTTATCACCCCTTTAGCCAGACGACAGATGCGCTTCACCAAATCTTCCGCGTCATGCCGAACAGGTTTCTGAGCTTCCACTTGTGCAAGCATGTCTTTAACGACATCTGTGACCTCCAACAGAACATCGATAATCTCATGGGTTACCGTCAGTTTCCCCTGGCGCACCTTATCCAGAAGATCTTCTGCCGCATGGGTGACTTCCACGATCGCTGTGAATCCCATGGTTCCGGAAGCCCCTTTGAGGCTATGGGCACTGCGGAACAATTCATTAATCAGTCCTATATTCTCACTATCACGCTCAAGATCCAGAATACTCGCGCCCAGACGCTCAATCTGTTCTTGAGAGTCAAGCAGGTAGAATTCAAGAAATTCTTCAACGTCGGGCATACCCATGTTGCCGGGATCTTTATCAAGGCTCATCTTACCACCCCTATCATTATGTGAAAAGCTATAGGATTGTCCATGGATAGTTTTTTGTATTTACAGATTTTTATACTTTCAAAAATGGAATAATCCGAATGCCATGCCATAAAAAAACCTCCGCGGCCATGCCGCGGAGGCAGGAACTTACACCCTTCATTCTTTAGGCCCCTGATATAACCCAACAACCTGGTCGAGGGGCACCACAAAAGAAACTCCTTTATTGGGTTCATTCAATTCCATTTCGCTCACAAGAGCGTTCATAACCTTTTCAAGCTGACTCACATCAATCAAAGTCAGGACAATTTCTTTTTCCGGCTCAATACTAATCCCCAACATCAACCGTACAGAAGACCCATGTCCGTAAAGAATCGTTCCACCAACTGCACCGGCTTTATGGGCAACATCAAGGACTTTGCCCGCTTTTCCTTTGCTCACAATCGTAATAATCAGCTTGAACCCGTTTTCCCCCATGACTCATATCCTCCATTTACCGGCCCTTCACAAGCCAAAGTTTTATGAATGCCTGTCCGATTCCTATATCAAGCAAATCCTAACCTGATAAAGACAACATAGACATAAACTGTCGCCAAGACCAAAGTCAGCAAAGTCACCGGAATACTCACCTTCAGGAAATCAACAAAAGAAATGGGTGTCCCCTCCCTCGCGGCAACAGAAGCCACAATCAAATTCGCCGAAGCCGCAATCAATGTGCCGTTGCCGCCCAGACAAGCCCCCAGCGCCAAGGACCACCACAGAGTCGACATATCCGTTGGGGCCAAAGCCATCTGAGCTCCCATATCCTGAACCATGGGAATCATCGTCGCCACCAGGGGAATGTTGTCAATAATCGCCGATGCCAACCCGGCGCCCCAAAGCATAATGAGCGAGGTTAAGGTCATATTACCGCTGGTCACCTCAATCATCCATGTGGCCAGTTTCTGAATAATCCCCACTTCCACCAGCCCGCCCACCAGAACAAACAAACCGGCAAAGAAAAAAATAGTTACCCATTCCACAGAATGAAACACTTCTTCCAAATCTTTTTCTTTCGTGCCGATGAGCATCAACAGGGTTCCCCCGGTCAAAGCCACCACCGCCGGCTCAATATGAAAATACTGGTGGGTAAGGAATCCAATCATCGTAAGCGCGAAAACAACGATTGACTTCTTGGCCAACGTCATATCACGAATATATTCTTTAGGGTCAGCTTCCATAAGTTTTTGCTTATAGTGCTCCTCCACATGCAGATGTTTTGCGTAATAGAACCGTAAAAAAACGATGGCAAGAGCAGTCAACACAATAATAAATGGGGCGACATGGATCAGAAAGTCATTAAACGTAAGCCCCGCCGCCAAACCGATCATGATGTTTGGCGGATCTCCCACCAACGTCGCTGCCCCCCCAATATTGCAGATCAGAATCTGGGTAATGAGTAAAGGAATCGGACTTATCCGCAACGTGTTGGCTATCGCGACAGTGATCGGCGCAATCAGCAAAACCATCGTCACATTATCAATAAAAGCCGCTCCTAAAGCCGTCAGGACCGCCAGCCTTATCAAGATTTTCTTGGGGTCTCCTCCCGCGCTTCTGGCTGTCCAGATAGCCAGAAATTGAAATATTCCGCTTTTGTTAGCGATCCCAACGAGGATCATCATACCTATAAGTAGAAAAATTGTCGACCAGTGAATATGCTTGGTATAGGCCCCGTGCAAATCGACGATACCCAAAACGGTCATCAGCAGGGCCCCACTGAGAGCGATAACCGATCTGTTGATTTTTTCCGAAATGATGACAGCATAACACACTAGGAATATGACTGCGGCAGCGATAACCTGCCAACCAGCCACAACATGAACCGTTTCCTCCATCGGCGTCACCCCAAGCTTCTTTTCTGTTGACTGTGTGAATTATAGCAAACTGCGCGGAAATCTGCAAGTTCCACGAATAGGCGATTCTCCCGCATGATCTTGACAGTCCTTGTGCCCTTGCCGTCATCTGTTTTTATCTACAAAAAACGACTCGTCAATGCCTCGCGTTTGATAGATCTCCCGTGATTTCTTCACATTCTGAAGGCGATGCATCTCCAATTTCGTGTACTCAACTTCCATATTAAGCTTCTTAGACAACCTCTCATCACTTTCCTTGATTAAGGCGACGAACCTCTCTGTCTCATTGACCTTGTCCAACCAAGGCTCGACCAACTCCGGGAATCTCCCGCCTATTGCAGCCGCGTCCAAGGCGTTGACTCCCAACTCATTACAGACCGCCTGTCTCTTGGCATAGGAATCCATACGGCTCAAGCTGATCTCCTCGAGCTTCTCTCGGCGCCAAACCAAAAGAGACTCCAGATCGTTCATGTCTTCAGAACGCTCCTGTTCTTCGTGGATCTTATCTGATTTATCAGAAGACAGGTGAAGAGACTCGCTCCAGCGAGTCTCCAGCCTCTCTGTTTTGCGCAAGATCTCTTGATAAATCTGAGCCTCCCGCTCCAGAACACTTATCAGATACTCTATGGCATTTCGCGTATTCATGACCTTACCTCTTAGCCACTTGGGCCCAAACCAACGCGAACTCAGTGAAAAAATCAATTACCGGTCCCAAATGAGAGGCATCCCGTTCGATATTAGCCGCGATAATCTCCCGCGCATAAAAATTATAAAGGTCCCTGAGATGAACGGCAATTTCTCCTGCTTCCAGGTTAAGCGTCGCATTCAGCTCCACGACAATATCAAGGGCGCGGGTTAATGCTTCATTCGCCTCTTCAAAAGTCTCAGCCAACAGAGCCTTCTCGCCCTTATTCAAAAACTTCAATGCCCCATTGTACAACATGACAACAAGTTTTTCCGGTGAGGCTGTTTCCACCGCAGTCTGTTTGTAAACAGTCTGGGATGTTTTTTCGTAACCCGGGGCTGCCTGCACGGTTTGCATCGAAGAGAATTCAAAAGACTTTTCAGCCAAATTGGTTTGAGTAAGCATGTTATCCCTCCAAATTTTTTTGACTCTATCTTGTCTCGGTATTCAAGGAGTTATGCCGGTTCAATTATTTTAGAGCGGACAACTGCGCCAGCTGCGCCGTGAAACTTTCGCGCTGGCCGTCCAGATCGGTCAACAAGGCTTCCAATCGGGCGAATTTCAATTTAATGCTTGCCGTATATTCTTCGATGCGCCGATTGAAATCGTCAATACGATTCTTGACATCCACCAATTGTTTGTCATAGCTGCTGAGGGTTTTTGACAGACGTCCGTCCGCCATGACATAGTCGTGAACAAAGGCTTTATAGGTGTTGGCCAGCCCTTTCGAGGCCATGTCCCCTACCCCTCCGCCGAGAAAATTCATGACGCCCTCAGGGTCTTCCGCCATAGCCTTATTGAATTTTTCTACGTTGAACTCCAATGTCCCATCTTTACCGAAATTCGCCGACGAAGTGCTTAATCCCACTTGTGACAGATTGGTAAACCCCGCCTGACCATCCGTTTCAAAGCTTCCCGACAACATGCTTCTCAGCTGGCTGCGGAGGGAGTTAACCATTGGATCGGCAAACAGATCCCCTTTGGTTTTGGTCTCGGCATTGTATTGGGTTTTTTCGTTTAAAAAAGCGTTCAATGAGTTATACTGGTCGACAAAAGCTTTTATAGCTTCTTCTGCCGCCGATGTGTCGGATTCGACCTTAACCGTAACCGTGCTGCCGGCGGCGGCTCCGGTCAATTCCAGCGTAACACCTGCGATAACATCCTTGAACACATTGCTGGAACCGGTAATATTGTCAAGCCCGTTGACTGAGATCTTGGCGTCTTGGGCCGCCTGAGTCACATTTTTGGCCTCACCCATATTGGATAAAACACCGATAGTTTCCAGCACGTTCCCTGTTTTATCGCTGAATTGGGCAGCGTTTTCCGCACCTGTTTCCTTAGAAATCAAAGTCAGCTTAAACCCTTCACCGGTTTTAATCACCGTGGCGTCTACGCCGGCTTTGGCCTCGTTGATAGCTTGCGCGATATCTTGGAGGCCGGCATTGGCGCTAATGTTGATATCTTTGATTGTATCCCCCACTTGAACGGATATTGTGCCGCCTTCCAGACCAAGGCCGGTGTTCGCTGCCGCCACGCTCTGGGCATCGCCGGTCATGGTCTGGGCCAGAGCTGTCTGAGTAATTGTTATATTATAAGTGCCGTTCATAGCTCCGGAAACAGACGTCGCGTTCAAGACAGAGGGGTTGCTCGACGTGGTTTTCGTGGCTTTCCAGGTTGCCGGATCCCGGAGTTTATCTAAGGTTTTCTCCAGTGCCGCCATACGTGAATTGATATCGCGCCACGCGTTTTTCTTCGTTTCAAGAGCTTTTTGACTGTCATTCAGTTGGTTGAGAGGCAAAGAATAATTCTTTATCATGGCCTGGGTTATCCCGGAGAAATCGTATCCTGAAATACCTGCGAGCGATACAGGTGTATAGTTGATAGGTGTTGACATATTCATACACTCCTTTGTGTGATTTGGACTGGTCGGAGTACTAGATTTTTTCATCGACAGCGATTCCGATAGCTTCGACCAAGGACGCGTAGAGATCAAGCATCTTTTTTGACGGGAACTCACTGAGGACTTGACCTGAATCGGAGTGAACCACCTGGATGATCGTCCGCCGGGTTTCGTCATGAACAACGAACTCCAATTTTTTGTCGATGAGACCCATGAATTTATTCAAGTTTTCCGCTGCTTTCTCAACCGCTTTTCTTTCCCGTTGCGCTTTATCTAAAGCATCCTGCGGTGTATCTTCAAGGCCGGGATCCTGGCGACGTGCTACAATAAGCCTCGGTCGATAGGTGTTTTTTTCCAATCTTTGGCTTTCAGCGGCCGAATCCGGCACCGCTGTGACTGATGTGACGGTTCTGACAGGTGTCACTTGCATGGTCATCTTTCCTTTCATAATGCTATGTATCATCAATCCGGCCAGACGATTATTTGCGTTCTTTCTTTCTGTCTTTGTTTGTCTATTACTCAATTCATCGAATTGTTGCGTTTTGATCTTAATAGTACTTTTGTCCCAATATGCCTGATACAAAAAAAAATCCGTTATTTCGTGTTATGAAGCAAATACAAAAATCGATAAATGGGTACCATAATCAAAGACAGATGTTCCACCTCTATAAAATATACATTGAGGAGAAATTGTTATGATTGAAGCTGAATTTGAATGGTCAAGACTCGGCAACATTGAAACCGGCCGAGGCAATCTGGGATCCGAAGCACCCGTAGAAATGTATCGCCTGTTGCAGTACACGATCTTTGACGAATTGTCCAATCGTTTTGATGATGACACTGCTGAAAATATTTACCGAAGTGCCGGATTCCGCGCCGGTCTCGCATTCTCCCGGAACATTATGGAAAAAAAAGAGGACTTCTACGATTTCATATCCGAATGCCAAGAGAAGTTGAGATCCATGAAAATCGGTATTTTACGTATAGAAAAAGCGGATCTGGATAATTTGGAGCTGATGCTGTCTGTTAGCGAAGACTTGGATTGTTCGGGGCTTCCCTTGCAAGAGAACACCGTCTGTGTCTATGATGAAGGATTTCTGGCGGGTATCCTTTTCGATTACACAGGCGAACACTTCGATGTTAAGGAAGTTGACTGTTGGGCCACCGGTGACCGCACATGCAGATTTGACGCCAGAGTGATACGTTAGACCCTTGCAGACGCGAAGCGTCAAAAAAAAACGAGAAAATCCTCATTCTGACTCCTGACTCCTGACTCCTGAATACTTGTGGGCGAAGCCCGCATGAGTACGAAAATGAAATGTGAGACGGTAAATGGATCAGGAATTTTATCGCGCCCGCGACAATATTAAGCTTATATTGGAAAACTTGCTGAACGACCAACCCTTTCCCGAGGACGCGGCCGCCTTCAACTATGGGGACGACTGGCTTCCTCTCTATGTAAAATGCACGGAGATTTACGAATCTTTCGACGAAATGAAAGTATATGTTAACGCGCTCTCCAAAGGCGACATTAATATTGAGGCCCCAAAGCGCGAAAATCACATGGCCAGTAGCCTGAAACACTTTCAAGCTCAACTGCGCCATCTTATTTGGCAAGCTGAATGTATAGCCCGGGGAAAATACAACCAAAAGCTTGATTTCATGGGATCTCTGTCAGAAGTCTTTAACAAAATGTCTGGACAGCTGAAAGATAGAGAAGAGCAATTGACCGCGCAACAACAGGGTATGACGAGGATCTTTGACAACCTTGATCCTATTCTTATTGTGGAAGCCAATGATTCCCGCACCGTCCTTTACGCGAACCAGATGGCGAAAGAACGATTTCAGGTTCAAGAAGACATGAGCCTGGCCGAACAATCTATAATCACTTTTGATGAATTCTTTTGCCAGTCTGAGGAAAACAGACCTAATGAACTGACGGACGCCGACAATCAATATTGGTATCTTGTGACCACGGCGCGGTTTCCTTGGTCCAACTATCAGGACTCGATATTATTTCATTGCGTGGATGTCACCAGCCAAAAACGCCATACCGATATGTTGGAACACGCGGCAAAAACCGATGAAATGACAGGCCTTTTCAATCGCCGGGCTTTCGAGATTTCTGCCTCAGACATCTGGGATCTCTGCCGCAAATCAATGCGGCCTCTCTCCATTATTATGTTCGATATTGATTATTTCAAGAAGTGTAACGACACATATGGCCATCAACACGGCGACGCCTGTCTGATAAACTTTAGCGATGTCCTCAAAAAGGTGTTTAGCCGCTCCAGCGACATTGTCGCACGATACGGGGGCGAAGAATTCATCGTGGCTTTGCCATTTACCTCCTGTGAGGATGCCCTGCTTATGGCGGAAAAATCGCGAAAGTTGCTTGAAAGTCTTCCGATAAACACACCTGACAACACCATTGACCATTTGACTGTCAGCGGTGGCCTTGCCTGCCTCGTTCCTGCCGAACATGATACATTGGAAAAACTGGTATTCGCGGCTGATCAAGCCCTTTACAAGGCAAAACAGAGCGGGCGGAACCAGATTGTCGTTTCGCTTTAGTCGCTTAGGTTGCAACAACATCAATAAAAAACAAGAAAATCCACATTCTGAATCCTGAATACTGAATACTGGATACTTGCGGTCGAAGACCGCATTAGGATCCGTCTTTGTTCGCCCGTTTCATAAAGAAGGCCAAAACCAGCGCGATGAGAGCGATAAACACTGTGATGAAGAACGAGAAATTGATACCTTTAAGCATGGCTTGCAGGCTTATTTGTTGTAGCAGTTGCGGCGTTATTTCCACGCCGTTCAACATGAAATCGGCGGTTATTTCTTGAGCTGACGATGTGGCCCGGTTGGACATCATCGTGATAAGGATGGAAGAACCCATGGCGCCGGAGAGCTGTTGCAGGGTGCTGTTCATGGCTGTTCCGTGAGGATAGACCCGAGCCGGCAAATGGTTGAGACCGTTAGTCATAACCGGTGTCATAACCAAAGACATCCCCAACATGCGCAGGGCGTAGATGAGAATGAGCTCCGATTGGGATGTTTCCAAAGTAAGTTGGCTGAAAAGATAGCTGGTTACGACAATGACAGACAAACCGGTAACGGCAAGAATTCTGCCCCCGAACTTGTCGAACAGTTTACCGATGAACGGCGAAGACAGCGCCATAATGAGGGCCCCCGGCAGCAACAACAGCCCCGATTCCAAGGGGGAAATCCCCCGCAGAGTCTGCACATACATAGGTAAAAGCAACATGGCCGAGAACATCACGATTGATATCACAATTGAGACACACGCCGATAAGGTATACATGGGGTACCGGAAGATTCTCAGATTCAGCATGGGACGCTCTGATTTGAGTTGCCGGGGCGCAAAGAGGGCTAAGGCAATGATCCCGACTGCCAAGGCAATGACAACATGAGGGCTCCCCCAGCCTTTGCTGCCGGCACTGCTGAAACCATATAGAATGCCGCCAAAACCAAGGCTAGACAAAAGAACCGAGAAGACGTCCAGGGTTAGGTCATTTTTGGGTTTTTTATCTTTCAGGACTATGAACCCGGCAATGAGTCCGGCTATGGCAATGGGTGTGATAAAATGAAACAACATTCGCCAATCATAATGCTGAATTATCCAACCCGATAAGGTGGGGCCGATGGCCGGCGCTCCCATCATGATCATGCCGAAATAACCCATGGCGGTACCGCGTTTTTCTGCCGGGTAGCTGACCAGCATGACATTCATAAGCAAGGGCATCATAATAGATGAGCCGCCGGCTTGGAGCAGCCTCCCTGCTAACAAGATCGGAAAAGTGTGGGCAAACCCGGCGACGATGGCCCCGATTGAGAATACACTCATGGCTACCAGGAAGAGGTGCCGGGCAGAGAATTTTTGTATCGAGAACGCTGTTGTCGGTACGAGTATTCCCATCACAAGCATGTAACCTGTTGCCAGCCATTGAATCGTTGTGGCTTCGACATGAAGATCAGCCATCATTGACGGTAGGGCTATGTTGAGGAGTGTATTATTTAACAAGGCGATGAAGGTGCCGATCATGAGGATAACAATTGTACTGTGGGGGCGTTGTGTTGCTTGTTCTGTCATGGTTTTCTTGGGGGCTCCTTCTTTATCTTCTTGAAAGCATTCTATACCTTTGACGGTAAAAAAGCAATGGGGATTGTTCATCACAGGCAAACGGCCGGGCCGGGCCGGGCTCCGCGTGTCCGGGCCGGGAGGCCGGGCCGTGTGTCCGGGTCGGGAGGCCGGGCCGGGCCGCGTGTCCGGGCCGCGTGTCCGGGCCGTGTCTGGCCGCGGCCGAGCCGCGCAAAGGCCGAACCCGGTTATCGGATTCGGCCTTTGGTTTTTTCGCGTGTCTGCTGATCAGGTAACAATCTCTAAGAAACTGGGGATCATTTCGCCGGAATAATAGAACAGACCACGGCCCAATTGGGCGGCGTCCCAGACTCTTTGAGGGCTGTCCGGATAAGCTGTGTATCCGCCGGCGTACACTTCGATGCGGTTGCCGGAGGGCTCCCAGAAATAGATCGACAGACCCCTGGTGATGGCGTGACGGGTGGGTCCGATGTCCAGTTTCAACCTGTTGATGGCAATCCAATCGGCGGCGTTGCCGATATCTTTCCAATCTTCTAAATAGAAACCAACATGGTGGATCTTGCCCGGTTGCGGATATTCCACAAACGCCAAGTCATGGGGTTTGTTGTTGCCGGTAATCCATGTCGCCAGCCTGCTGCCGTCAGCGTTGTTGCAGACTTCCGGGACATACATGCCAAAGACTTCTTTGCAGAAACGCTCGGCTTCGGCAATGTTTGGTCCGTAGAGCAAGAAGTGATCCAGCCGGACGGCTTTCATGCCCCGGGGCGGTGTCGTCCAGATATCCGGATTCTTCAGTTGCGGCGTCTTGGCGGCAATCTGAACGTCGCAGTAGATGTCAAAGACATGACCTGTGCAGATGCGGAAACTGTAACGTTTGCCGAATCCGGGTTGGTCGGTGTTGGCCGGTTTCTCGGTGACATGATAACCGAACGCTTCCGTTCTCTCTCTCATCCATTCTAATGTTTGGACATCCGCCACTTTGAAAGCGACAAAATCCAAGCCGGCTTCATCCGCTTTGCGCAGGGTCAGGCTGTGATGGTCGAACTCGTCGTAGGTCTTCAGCATCACGCGACCATCGGATGTCCTACCGACTTCATCCAAACCCAGAACGTTCACATAGAAATCCAAGGTTTTCTCCAAATCCAAAACGCGCAACTGTACCAAACCGGGTCTCAATGTTCCACAGAATCCCATTTTCGTGTCCCCTTTCAAAATATTAAATGACTTTCAGAGTCAGGATATCACGTCTGGCATCGGATACCACCAAATCACTTCGAGGCTGGATACAACAGATCAACACAAAACCTGCCTTTTCTTCTTCTTCGCTCACGTGAGCACGGCTCATGGTTTTGACCTTTTCATAGTCTCCGGTGTCGATATGCATTCGGCATATTCCACATCCCCCGCCGCAGCACCCGTGAGCGACAGGTCCGCACCTCGATCGGATCATGGCTGTCAGAACAAATTCGTCTGACTGGCAAGAGAAGCTTTTCCCTGTTTCCCGAACCGTAACACGATACACATTCAGCCGGCATCACCTCCTTTACAGCCCATGCTAACCCATATAGCCCATGCTAACCCATTCTTTCACACTTGCGGGCCTTCCCCGATTGTTTCATCCTCATGCCAAAGTCAGTCTGCCGATTGTTTCGTCAACTGATAAGCCACATCGATAATCATGTCTTCCTGACCTCCAACCATGCCGCGCCGCCCGAGCTCCACCAGGATGTCCCGAGGTTCCAGAGCGAATTTATCCGCCGCGTTATAAACATGAAGCAAGAAAGACGAATACACACCGGCATAACCGAGCATGAGGGATCCGCTGTCAACTATTTGCGGCCGCTGCATGAGGGGTTCCGCGACATCCTGGGCCAAATCCATAAGCCGGTAAAAGTCCACGCCGGTCCCGATCTCCCGGCGGTTCAGGACCCCCACCAGAACTTCCAGCTGAGTGTTCCCTGCACCGGCCCCCAGCCCCCGTAAGGTGCCGTCCAAATAGGTCGCTCCCGCTTCCACAGCGACCATAGAGTTGGCCATGGCCAAAGCCAGGTTGTTGTGGGCGTGGAATCCTACCGGAATGTTAACCGCCGCCACGACGGCTTCGATCCGTTCTTTCACACCCTCCGGCATAAGATAACCGGCCGAGTCCGCCAAATTGATATAGTCTGCTCCGTAGCCTTCCATCTTCAAAGCTTCTTCAGCAATACGTTCGGGACCTACCATGTGGGTCATCATCAAAAAACCCACCGCCATCATACCCAGTTCTTTTGCCGCCGCGATATGCTGGGCGCTGACATCGGCTTCCGTCACATGGGTCGCCACACGCACCACAGAAGCGCCGGCATCATGGGCTCTTTTCAAATCCTCAATCGTGCCCACGCCGGGTAACAGCAGTACGGCGACCTTGCTGTTTCGGGTCTGGGCAGCAGCTGTCCGAACCAGCTCGATCTCGTTGGTTGTTGAAAAACCGTAGGTGTAGCTGGATCCCCCCAGGCCGTCCCCATGGGCGATTTCAATAATGGGAACCCTTGCTTCTTCGAGTCCTTTGGCGAGTGCCGCCACTTGTTCAGGAATATAGGAATGGCGTACAGCGTGGCTGCCGTCCCGCATGGTTGTGTCGACCAAGGTCACTTGACGTTTATTGTTATCGATCCTCACCTGTCACGCCCCCCCTTTTGTGGCCAGCATTTCCGCGGCGATTTGTTCCGCCGCAGCCACAGCAGCCGAATTAATAATATCTAAATTGCCTGAGAATTCCGGCAAGAAATCGCCTTGACCCTGTACCTGGACAATCGTGGTCACTTTGTCCCCCTCCATCATCGGCGGCACTCGCAACTGGTATCCCGGCACGTAGGTCTTGAGTTCCGCGACAATCTCGTCAATGGAGGCTTTGATCCGCTCCAATCCTACGGAAGGATCTTTGACCCGGACGATAATGGTGTTGGTCATCATCAAAGGCGGTTCCGCCGGATTCAGAATAATGATGGCTTTCCCTTTGTCTGCACCACCGACGCTTTCCAACCCTTTCGATGTGGTTTCTGTAAACTCGTCCATGTTCGCTCGGGTCCCGGGGCCGGCGCTCTTGGAAGAGATACAGGCGACAATCTCTGCGTATGAGGCTCCCGCTACCCGGGAAACAGCGTAGACGATAGGTATCGTAGCTTGTCCGCCGCAAGTGACCATGTTAATATCCGGTTCCATTCGCAATTGATCCAGATTGACGCTGGGAACGCAATAGGGCCCCAGAGCTGCCGGGGTTAAGTCGACAGAAATAATACCGGCTTCTTTCAGCGCGGGACCGTTGAACTTCACATGGGCCGCCGCACTGGTCGCATCAAAAGCGATACGGATATCTTTCTGTTGAGCAACGGCATCAACGCCATCGGTGGAAACCGGCACTCCCAGGGAAGCCGCTCGCCGAATCCCTTCCGATTCAACGATCCCTGCCATCATGCCCATTTCCAGATTCTTGCTCCGGAATACTTTGTACATCAGGTCGGTGCCAATGTTTCCCGGCCCGATAATCCCAACCTTTATTTTGTCAGTGCTCATATAAAACGTGCCTCCACACAGCCAAAATGAGTAAACTCCGCCCGGAACATATCACCCTTTTGAGCCGCCGGCGCGGCGGAAAACGCTCCGGAAAGCACAGTTTCTCCCGCTTCCAGGGCCACACCATAACTCCAAAGCTTGTTTGCTAACCAAGCAACAGCCACGAGAGGATCCCCCAACACCGCAGCACCGATCCCCTCACCCACGAGTTCCGGGTTTGTTCCCATTGGTGTTGTTCTTTTGTTAATCATGTTCTCAATCTTATAGAGCTTCATGGCGACGGTTTTCAGATCCACATCCTTCGGTGCGATACGGGTGGTTCCCAACACATAGCGGCCGGAAGAAGCGTTGTCCGCTACGGTATCCGGCAACTTAATGCGCCAATCAGCGACTCGGCTGTCCACGATCTCAAAAGCCCCGACAACATAATCCGTAGCTTCCGCCACGTCTTCGGCCGTCACTTGGCCGCCTCGCAGTTGTTTTTTCAGGATAAAAGCCAGCTCCGCCTCAATCTTCGGCTGGATCAGCGCTTCGGCAGACACCCTGCCGTCTTCACAGTTCATCGCATCAAAAAGATGCCCGTAGTCAGGTTCATCCACGCCCATCTGCTTCTGCATGGGCAGAGAAGTCAGACCGATTTTTTTGCCACTGATGCGGTGTCCCATTGTCAGCACACGCCCCACGTTCTCCATCTGCACAGCGTAAGCCATGTCCAGATCGAAAGCAGGATCCCTTTCGGTCATAGGAAGTATCGCTTTACGGCCGCGCTCCGCGTCAAATAGTTCTTGAGCAAACATCTCAACTTTATTTTTATCCATGCTTCCCCTTCACTCTGCTTCAAGGTTTATTACCTGCGTATTGTCTATATCCTTTTCTTCGTAAAGTCAGTCAAAGAAGTTGAGTAGCAACTGACCGAATTCTGCTGTCCGCTCGATCTGGGTCCAATGACCGCAACGACCGAACACATGGAGCTGGGCTTTGTCAATCAATTGCAGCAGTTGATATGAGTTTTCCAACGGAATAACCCGATCTTCCCTGCCGTGGATAATTAATGTCTCGTGAGGGATATTGCGGATATAGGCTTTGTTTCCGGCCATGTTTTCAACACCGTTTTGGCGTGGTTCCGGAAACATTGAAGAAAAACTTTCCTGGAAACCCGGTTGCATGCTGGATTCATAGCGAGTTTTGATCAATTCTTTGGAAACGAAGCTGTGGTCATAGGTGAAAATCTCCAGGAGTTCCTCCATATTGGCTTCGCTGGGTGTGTACCCCCACGCCCGATCCAAACCGTAAGTCAGCGGAAAACTCACGCCCATGCTCCCCATAAGCACCAGTTTGTTAATACGCTCCGGGTATTTGATCGCCAGGCAGAGAGCCAGAGCCCCGCCAAAAGAATTGCCCACAAGATTAGCTTTGTCGATTTTAAGAGCATCAAACAGGTCAATAGCCTGTTGAACCCAATTGTTCATATTGTAAACCGCTCCCGGAACGCGTTCGGAATAGCCGAACCCAGCCATATCCGGGGCAATTACGCGATATTTGTCTTTCAAAAGCGGAAAGAGCTTGTTCCAATTGGCCCAAGCTGAAACGCCCGGCCCGCTGCCGTGCAGCAGCACCAAAGGAAAACCTTGGCCGATATCATGATAGTTGGTTTGAATAGAACCGGTCTGAATGCTGTTCGCGATTTCCGGTCGATCACTCATAGAATATACCCCCACTTCTCATTTTTGTCTCCGATCCGCCGCATCTTATGGGCCGTTTTGTTTGAAGTTTCGACAAAATACGGACATTATCGAACCGACTCTTCAATCATAACAAGAAGCTCCAAGTTTTTCAAACTTATTGTCCCGCATTTGGGAACATCTCTTTCCCTGTCAGGAGCCCCAAAGCAGCAAAGCCCCCCTTGCGGTCGAAGACCGCGTTAGTCACCTCTGAGCAGACTCTGATCAACCCTTGGATGGGTCTTGGTTTTCCTGGGTTTGAGTTTCCAACGGAAGATTTTTCCCAAACCGGTAGCGATTTGGTCGGAGAAGCGGGTCAGCAAGGGTCCGGAAATCGCCAGGAAAACCACATAAAGAACGGCAAAAGTCCACAGAGAATTGCTCAAACCGGCGGTCAGACCCATACCGGCCAAAATGATGGAGAATTCCCCTCTGGATACAATCGTCAAACCGACGTTGACCGCGCCCCGTTTGTTGATCTTGGCTACTTTGCTCATAACAATGCCGTAAACCAGGCTGCCCACGACAGTGATCATCACGGCGATGAGCGCCGCCGGTAAGGATTGGATCAGCATATCCCCGGTGAGGGTAATGCTGAATCCAAAGGCGAAAAAAAACGCTGCGCCGAAAAAATCGCGATAAGGAACAATCATATGCATGATCCGTTCCTTGTGGGAGGTTTCCGCCAGAACCATCCCCAGGATCAAAGCTCCAATGGCGTCAGAGATCTCCAGCTCGTAGGACGTTCCGGCAATCAAAAACAAAGCCCCCATGATGACCAGCAGGAACACCTCGTCACTGGCAATATTGAACAGCTTTTCCAGAATACTTGTTTTGAGACTGACAACAATGAACAGGACAATGAACAGAAATGCGAAACCAATAGATGTTATCAGATTCAGAGGGGTTCCTGAATGGGACAAGGCTATGGCTGCCACGATGGGCAAAAAAATTGCCATGAAGATATCCTGAAACAACATGAGTCCAAGAATGACTTCCGTTTCCGGGTTCGCCGTTCTTCTTGTGTCTACAAGTGTTTTGGCCACAATGGCACTTGAGGAAATGATAATGATGCCAAACCCCAGCAGGATTTCAGGCACCGCCCACCCCATAAGAACCGCGAACACAAGAGCGCTTGTCCCCACGATGCTCAAATAAAGAAGTCCGCTTGTGAGAACGGTTCGCAAAGAATTGAGGAGTTTTTTGATCGAAAACTCCAATCCCAGCGCAAACAGCAGAAACAACACCCCGACCTCGCCCAAGAGCTCAATGGCCTCTCTTGTCGGTACTGTATCGGTCATACCCGCGTCGGGATTGTAGTGAATAACCCCAAACAAAGCGTTAACGGCAAGACCGGCCACAATGAGGGTTGGCACAATAGGAAATTTGAGCTTTGATGACAGCAAGCCGGCTATAGCGATAAACAGAAGCAGGATACCCAGTCGAAAAATCGTTTCACCTATCACCTATTTTTCCTCGCTCTTAGCTAGTTTGTAGAAGTTGCGTATTTGTTCCCGTGTTCCCGCCAGGACCACTGTGTCCTTTCGGCAAATCAGATCATCCGGGCCGGGGTTGATGATATTTCCGCCATGAGCTTTGATAATCGCTATGACACTCACACCAAAATTTTTGCGAAGGCCCAAGTCTCCGATGGACTTGTCACAGATGGTGCTCTCTTCCATTTTGTGCCAATCTATGGTCAGTTCCTTCAAATTGATTTTCATGGATTCCAAGGCTCTGGGTGCGTATGTCATGCCGCCCAAGATTCCGGCAACTCTGCGGGCTTCATAATCGTCCAGCGAAATAATATGGTCGACCTCATTGTCTTCGTCTTCCATGTCGTAATGGTAGATTTCCCGGAGGCCGTCGTCATGTACAACAATAATGATTTGGGTCCCGTCTTTTGCCGTAATGGAGAATTTTTTCCCGATTCCGGGCAAATCTGTTTCTTTAATTAAGTCCATGTTCACACTCCTGTTCATGTAGATCTGAGCCCACCTTGAGGTTAACAACTCAACATAATCCGTCATCCAAATTATAATATACTCTCAATCAATATACAATGCTTTTTATCAAGGTTATTTGAAGCCCATAACAATTCTTTACCACGTTTTCCCTTGATGGTAATTTTCATTAAGGGAGTCGAATCCTTCCTTCCTTTCGTCTGCAGCTTCTTTTTGTAATTCCTTGAGTTCCTCGTTCCAAGCTTCCATCTGACTGTCATCCTCCACATCATTGGCGCTGTCTTTTTCTTTATCTAATCTATCCAGAAGACGTTGCAGTTCATTTTCCATTTTCTCTATGTCCGCTTTCAGTTGTTCCGCTGTTTCGTTGTGACCGTTGTTATCTTCTCTATGAGCACAACCGTCTTCATGTTTGAACAATTCTTCTTTGGCGGTGTTCAGGATATCCAGGGTCTTCTCTATGTTTTGTATCCTTGAAAGGATGTCCTGTGTTTCATCATCAGGTTTGATTCTCTTAAGCAGGCACAGGGCAATGTTGATGCGTATGGCACATTCTTTGTCAAAAGGCGGATTATAGGACAAGGCGCGGTCGTAAGCGTCGATGGCTGCGTCATAGTTTTCTTTCCAATACATCGTGTTTCCGTAATTGTAGTGCGCCACATAGGATTCCGGCCAGTTGAGTACAAACAGCCCTTGCATGTTCTTAGGATCGTGATCCCCCGCCCGGTATTTTGCGATAAAAGCTTCGTTGTATATGAAAGTCACCGTCAGTTTGACAGCCAGCGTACAGAGGACCACGAAACCAATTATGAAAGCGATTTTCAGGGAGGGTTTCATGGGAATACCTTCCTTCTCAAGTCTATGAGTTCCCACAGGAGCAACGGCACAAGAAAAACGACAAATACATAGTAAATATCATCATACGTTGTTATGGGTACGGATTTGGTCAGAAGTTTCTGATCAATCTCTTTCAGTTTGCCGGCGATGTTAGCTTGCTGATCCATTTCTATATAGTCGATACCCATATCTGAAGCGATTTTTTGCAGATTGTGTTCTTCGATCCGTGACAGAGCGTGAACATATGGGGTCTTGGTTTTGTCCTGAACATATTCTTTTTCGCCGGTCACCTTGTTGACGACTCTCATATATCCGCCCTCCCGGGTTCCGTAACCTAAAACGGCGCCGCCATCAATGAATTTTTTCGCGCCGGTGAATGACTTCAATTTGTCGAGATTGGTCATTTCTCCGTCGCTTATAAAGAACAGGATATTAATTCTTTTTTCATCCTTCTTCCTGTAAGCCGATTCCAGAGATTGAATGAGGTCGTCTCTGACAACGTTTAAGGAGCTTCCCCGGGAATATTCCTCATTGATGATTTGCAAGGTCTCAATTGTTTCTAAAGTTAGCGCTTCATCTTCAATATAGGGTATAAGCCTGCGGGCATGATTGTCAAAAGCAATAATAGAGAAACGGGCTCCTCTCAGCTCGCTGACAATGTGGCCGCAGTCTGCTTTGACCGCCGACAATCTTTGGGTTTCGCCCTGATAATCTTCCGCCAGCATGCTTATGGTTGTATCGATAACAAACAGAACATTCAAGTTGTTCGAGACTTCAACATCTGTGCCGACAGGCGCCATAATTCTGAGGTTGATGATGAACAACAGCGCGATGATGATCGTTCTCCTGGCGAGAGCGGCATTGTCCTGCTGTTTGGCCACCACAAAGACTCCTAGAGCGCAGATAAGCAACATGACCCATATTGGAATGATCGGGTTTATGGTCATAGCTTCACCTTCTTGTTTGCCGCGAAAAACAAAAACAGCGTCAAAGTGAGGCCGAAAAAAGCCGTCTTGGGTTTATCAACAAGTTTCAGTTGACTGTAGATAATTCGCACATTTTTTTCTTTTTTGTCTATCTCCTTAATGATGTAAGAGATTTTGGTGTCGGGACTATCGATGTAGAGTTTTCCGCCGGTTTCATCCACAGCATCCTGAAATTCCGTCTTCTGCAAAGGATCTTCAGATCCTAAGTTGTTTGGGGCAATCCCGTATACGGTTATGCCTTTCTTCTTGGCAATGGCGGCAGCCTGGGGCAAAGTGATGAGCGGGTTCCCTTCCAGTTGATTGTCTGTTGAGAAGATGATAATTCTGGATCTTTTCTCTTCAAGGTTAGAAAAACTAAAGATGCAAGCGGCCAATCCGTCTCCGATCAGCGAAGACCCTCTCTCATCGTTGGCATGAGAGACACCACCCATCAGATAATAGCTGTTAGGGTCGCCAACGAAATGATAGTATTCCCCGTCGTTTTGCCAGAAGCTTCCAAAACTCTTTTTGAGATCTTCCAAGGTTTCAAGGATATAGTCATAGTCGTCGGTTAACGGAACCAATAATATCGGTGCTGTGTTAAAAATCATGATACCGAATCTGTCTCCTTGAAGCCCTTCGACAACTTCTTTCATGTGATCGACGATTTGGCCGTTGACTTCCAGCAAAGATGCTGAGACATCCATACACAGAAAGATATCGCGGCTGCCTCTGGCCAGGGTTACGTTTTCTGTTTTAGCCGGTCTGGCTATGAGAAGCAAAGAGAAGCAAAGACCCGCAACACATAATCCCATCAGGGTCCAGGTCAACACTTTGTATCTCCTGAGAACCTTTTGGTAATAGGGCAGACTTTTCACGAATTGTGTGTTGGCAGATTTGACGCCATAGGTATAGTCTTGCCGGGTTTTGCCCTTAACGACAAAGACAAAGATCACAATGGCGGCCAGAACAGGAAACCCCAGGATAAGGGCCCAAGGATTGATTATTTCCATCTCTCTATAACCTTTCTCGCGCCTTCAATTGAGGATAAGATTTCACCCTCACTTTCTTTTGAAAACTCCGGAGCATAATACTCCCGAATTAATTCGTACAGCAGAGGCATATTTATTGAGGCGATATCGCTTAAAGTATAGTTCTGAACTTTGATATGGGTAACTTCATAAACAAATAAACGTATGGTCATACTGAGCTGCTGGTAAGCTGTTCTTCCGTCTATTTCTTCACTTTGGAGCTTGCACGCGACCTCTTCCAGTTCTCGCAAATACTTGAGCTTGTGGGCATCCAGATCCGCGCCAAAAACCGGTTTGAATTCCGCCTCTGGGGTCGTATTCTTCTTATTGATGATCTGACTGATAAACATGAAAACCAACATCGCAACGAAAAGCAGCAACAATATGATAATGGGTAAGATAGCGTATGAAAAAGGAGCTTGCAGTTCAACGGATGTTTGCATTCTTATGCCTTTCTAAGAGCTCGATGGTTTTATGAGGAATTTCTTGGATCGTGCTTATTGTAATGGTCGAGATCCTGTGTCTTTTCAGCTTGTTCGCACAAGCCGTAAGGATATCGTTCTTGATTTGTTGTTCCAATTCCTTCAATTTAGGATCATTGGCAATGAGGTTGGGAACATAGCGGTTGTGATCCATATCATATGCGTTCAGTCCGGTGATATCCATGTCGCTGATGTTCACAAACAAGACATCATGAAAATGGGACAGCTTCATTAACGTGTGCTCCTCAACACCTTCCATGCCATCCAAATCCGTGATAACAAAGAGAATCATCTTTCTTTTTTGTGTGTCGCAAATATGCCCCAGGACGTTTTCTATGGACACACTCGAATGGTCCATATCCCGCTCATACGTTTGCAGGATCTTTTCTAAATTGAAAAGCCCGCATTTCAGAGGATTCATGGCATAAGAATTGTCTTTACCGTAGATTGCTCCCACATAGTCTCCGTTGTTGTGGGCAACATAGCCGATGGTTCCCATGGTCATAAGGGCAACAGTTCCTTTGAGCTCGGCGGCTTGAGTATGAGCCGTCATTTTTTTTCCGGTGTCCAGAACGAACATAATGTTATGCTTCTTGGCGGCGTGGCTTCTTTTGATCAACACATTGCCGCTTCTTGCGGAAGATTTCCAATCGATATCTTTAATATCATCACCAACAACATATTCCCTCAGATCCTCGAAATCCATCTCTTTGCCCTTGAAGATGGATTTATATTTCCCCTCCAGAATGTTCGCTGTCTTTTTGCCGGCATAGATGGAAATGTTGGCTTTGATTCTTTGGATATAACTTTTGGTAATCATGGTGCCGCAACTGCGCCGAAAATGGCATCAATAATGGTTTCCACAGCAACATTGTCAGCCACGGCCGCGTAACTCAGGGACAGTCTATGCCGCAACACACTGTACCTCATGATTTTCACATCATCCGGAGTGACATACGTTCTTCCCTTCATTATCGCCACAGCTTTCGCCATTTCCATGAAGGCGATAGCCCCCCGGGGACTTGCCCCTAAGGTCACATATTGCGCCAACTCCGCCGGGATGAAACGCTGTACATCGCGTGTGGCTTGGATTATGCTGACAATATATCGTTTAATCGAAACATCCACATACACTCTCTGGGCTATCTGGTGGAGGATGCTGATATCTTTGACCGAGAGAACAGCAGGCGCCTTAACAAAAACCTTTTTCTCAACTCTGTCAAGTATCTCGATTTCTTCTTCCCGGGAAGGATAATGCAGGGTCTCTTTCAGCATGAAGCGGTCAAGTTGAGCTTCTGACAAAGGGTAGGTTCCCTCATGCTCAATGGGGTTTTGGGTGGCGATAACAATGAACACCTCCGGCAATTTATAGATAGAGCCCCCAATACTGGTCTGACGCTCTTGCATAGCTTCCAACATAGCACTTTGGGTCTTCGAACTGGATCGGTTAATCTCATCCAAGAGAACAAAATTCGCAAACACAGGACCTTTCCTGGTCTCGAAGGTATTGTTGGCGTAATTGAAAATCTGGGTTCCGATAATATCGCTGGGCAGCAAATCCGGTGTACACTGAATCCTGGCAAAAGCACCTGCCACAGCGTCAGTCAAGATTCTCGCCGCGCTGGTCTTAGCCAGCCCCGGGACAGATTCCAGCAAGATGTGCCCGTTAGCCATAACCGCAGCCAGAAGAGACATGGACAACCACTCTTGTCCAACAATGCGTTCTCTGAAATACGCCTGAATCTTACCAATGATCTCCGTGCTTTGATGAAGCTCCGGTTGAGATATCGTTGAATAATTATTAGGGGTGTTCGGAGCACTCTTCGTGAACCCAAAGGCGTTTTGTGGAATACTCATGTCCTATCTCCTTCCTGAGTCACTTCGACATAATAATACACGATATAGCAGAAAAAATCCAGGCACACGGCCCGATAGCACCCGATAGCACCCTATAACAGATCGTAAAACTCTTTCCGCCTGCTCTCCTGACCACCTTGCAAAAAGGCCTCAATAGCCGTGGCAATTCTCGTCGAAGACTCGCCGTCTCCGTAGAGTGCTGAGCGGTATTCAGTACTCTTGAGAAAACCCGGATCCAGGGCCTTGCGGATCGCAGCGTCGACAGCATCCATGATAGGCGGACAATTGATGATCGAACCCGATTGGAGTCGCCCCTTCTGCCTGTCCCCGATATTTACGGTGGGAACCCCCAGAACAGGAGCTTCAAAGATGCCCCCGGAAGAGTTGCCAACCACCATGGCCGAGTTTTTGATCGCGCTGAGATAGCTTATCGTATCCAAAGATGTGAAGGCCGCGGCATTGCTGCGGGGCTCAACGGCAAAATTCTCAATCATCCGGTTGACGGTTCGCTCATGGACCCCTGCCTTGGCGTAGGTAAACACATACTTGAGCTCCCGATGCTTCTGCAACGCTTTGAGCACCTGAGAGAATTGTTTCGCCACATCCGCCTGCTCAGGCGCAGTCGGATGAAAAGTTACCACAGCATAAGGCTTATCCAGCTCGATCCCCAGAGACTCCGCCAGTTTCTCTTTGCTCATCAGATCAGTCAACATAATGGTTTCCAAAGCTAATGCCCCGACATTGAACACCCGTTCAGGGGCTTCCCCCAGTTGAATGACCCGCTGACGATAGATTTCCGTCCCGGTAAAATGCAAATGACTCATCTTGGTTATCGCGTGACGCACGGCTTCGTTCGGTGATCCCTCCGTCGTTTCACCGCCATTGATATGGGCTATTGGGACGCCCTGATTCAAGGCCGCACAACATGCCGCCAAGGTCTCACAACGGTCACCCAACACCATCAGCAAATCCGGCCTGATGTCGGCAAAAAAGTCGGCAAAACCAATCAGCCCCAGGGCCATGGATTTGGACACAGCGACAGGAGAATCGGATTCCATAAGGGTTTCCACACATTTGTGTACCTGCAAACCGTCGTTGCGAATATCCTCAACAGTATTCCCGAACCCCGGCGACAAATGCATGCCTGCCACAAGGATTCTGACATCATACACGTCTCTCAGACGATGAATAACAGGCCGCATGAGGCCATATTCGGCTCTGGTTGAGGTAAACACACAGACGACTTTCCGTCTTCTTTTCCTTTTTCTTATTGCGCTCATGTTGGTCTACTCCTATGTAACCAAAAATCAATGCACTAAGACTCATGTCGGAACTAAGACTAATGTTGGATATGAGGCAAAGAGTCCTGCATGTTATCAAACCAATGCCTATACAGAGGCAACACATCATCCCTGAGGGTATCGCGTACACCCTCCAAGTCTTTTTGCTCGTAAGCCTTAACCAAGACAGCAAAAGCCCGGTCAACCGACGTCATATCTCCACCTCGGCTGTAAGTCTTGTCCTCTTCCGACATGAGAGGCAAAACTTCTCCGATGGCGTTATAAGCTTCGAGAACCTCAGTCATAATGGGCAGCGTTGTCAACGCGTCGGCAACATCCTCATTCAAAAGAGCGGAAGCGTGTTCTATCGCTTCAATTGTCGTCTGACCCAACTCTTCAATCCGATTTGCCAGATCGAGTCTGTTTTCCATAATTTACTCCTTTGCTGCCCACACGCTAGCGCGGTCTTCGACCGCAAGTATCCAGTATTCAGTATTCAGGATTCAGAATGTGGATTTTCTTGTTTTTATTGATGTTGTTGCAACCTAAACGGCTAATTGGAGCACAAAAACTCCAGAGTCGAGTATTTCCGCTACAATCATCATTTTGCGTGGGACCTATGTCAACATAGACTCAGTCCGATTCCTTCTTTGGTAACAAATCTTTCAATTCTTCATGGCTTTGATTCTTCGCGGCTTTCAGGTTTTGGTTGCGCACTTCTTCCAGCACTTCCAGGCGCATGATTTTGATATCTTTGGGGGCCTCGATACCAAGGCGAACCGTGTCACCGATAATTGAGACAAGCATGATCTCAATGTTGGTACCAACCAGAATCCGATCACTGACTTTGCGCGAAATAAGCAAGGGGACGCCTTCAAAACGCTCCGGCACAAGTTCCTCCATCGCTTCTTCCTCACGCACAATCCGGACATCAATGGGAGCGTTAACACTGATGTGCGCCACCCCTCCACCGACAGCCGCCAACATGACTTCGATGTTTTCTCCGATAATGATTTTCTGATTAATTTTGCGGGTTAAGACAAGCATTTCTCTCTCCTCGATAATATTTTATAAATAGTTATAAGACCGGTTCTAGTGAAATAATGGCTGGGTGGACTGGTAGACATCATCGTCGAGAATCATTTGGACGCCCTTATGGGTCCGCTTATTGATCAGCAAAGGTGCGCGCAGATTGGCGGTACTCTCACGCACATCCTGACCCAAAGTCACAATGACCCACATGTCGGCAGAATCACCCTCTTGAAGCTCCAAGAGTGTTGTGACACTATCATCGATATTCACCTGAGGTACGTCTTCACCAAACAGCGCTTGGGGTTGCAACAGCAAAAACCCGCAATCCTCATCATCACTCAGTGTCAAATGAGCCAAAGGAGCATCCTCTTCCAGAGTCATGGCAAAAGTATCGTATTCCTCAAAACCTGGGATACCTTCCGGAAACTGGACAATGACAGATTCGTCTTGCATAATCTACCTCCTACTCGTTTGATCAATAGTTATCATTTCCACTTTACCCATATCGGCATTCATCCTGATCCGACCCAACCTCACTTCATAACGGATATCCCCTGGTTCATAGTGTATCTCAGGCGGCGCAATATATTCCATACTTATCTCCGGATGGGGCTTATCAAAAAACTTTGCTTTTGCTGCCACCTGGCCAATGCTTACAGCCATAGGCATTTTAGCCATCTCGTCGCCCACTTGCACTGTCCGAACCAAATCAGAATCAAAAATCTGTTTTGCCTCCGCTACCAGGGATCGTGTTATGAACTCGGCGTTTCCATAACCCAACGAATTCTGCATCATTGTCATATCAATGCTAACCTGCCCGGGTGAAATAGTCAAGTCAACCTCCGGTGGTATTCTCTCAAGGATAATATCAGGCGGTATACGCTTCAGATCAAACTGGCCGGGACTTGTGTTTAGAGAAACCTCCATGACACCCACCTCTAATATTACATAGAATGAGCATTTCGTGCAAGTTTTATAACACGATGCCGCGAAACGGAGTCCTAGTACTCCGTCCAGTCCAAATCACTTAAATGGATTGCAAGTATTTCGACATGATGCTAGGAAGAACCGACGACGAATACCGGGTGTCTTCTAGGAGGAGCTGACGAAGCAGCGTGT
>Ga0082212_10000856_pt2 | contig 42293 bp, 36 predicted proteins | sample TergutNt197P3_FD_71548 | JGI IMG/M metagenome (GOLD analysis project Ga0082212, IMG submission 71548) | Neocapritermes taracua P3 segment gut microbial communities from Petit-Saut dam, French Guiana - Nt197 P3 | ecosystem: Host-associated > Arthropoda: Insects > Digestive system > Gut ...
GTAGAGGCCAGGGCCGGCCAGATGGATGGAACCCGCCAGGTAGGACATGACCCCGGCCGGGGAGGTGACGCGCCATAAAAAAAGCTCTTCGGCCCGGCCCGGCCGGCCCAGGCCGGCCACCGCGGCCAGGGCCAGAACGACCGCCAGGAACCAGGCCGCAAGTTTGTTGCGCACACGCCGTTCCATGCTTGGATAGTGTATAGGCATTTAAGGAAATGTCAAGGGAAGCGCTGTTTAATGGTATTTTGGCCCCCTGGCCGCCGTTGCTTATGTTTTTTAATGAAAAATTTTACAATTTATGCTATTATATATAAGAGTTAATACCATTGGCCCATGACAGAGCCCCATGAAAAAGGTCGCCATGAAAAAAACCGGTTTCACCCTGATTGAATTAATGATAGTGGTGGCCATCATCGCCATCCTGGCCATGATCGCCGTGCCCATGTATCAGCGTTACGTGGAAAGGAGCCACAACTCCGCCACCCAGGCCCTCCTGCAGCAGTTGATGCTGGCTGAAATAGCCATTCAGACCGACGCTAACGAAACCAGCTTCGCCCTGGTCAACGGCCAGCCGACCCCGGAGGATGACCTGACCGCACTCAAGCGCCTGTTCGATTTAGGTTTCCGCCCCGATCCCCGGGTGGGCTTCGCGGTTCTGGAAGCGGTCGATGAGAGCGGCCAGCCTATGGGCATCATTGCCTTCGCCGCCTACATCAGCGTCGGCTCCCCATTGTTCGTCTATGACAATGTAGCCCGCCAGGGCGTCCGGTCCGTGCCGGCGGGTTACGTTTTCCCGCCGGCCTATGCCAATGAACTCTATGTTTTCAATTTCGACAGCGCCGGGACCCTGGCCCTAGCCGGGCGGCTTACGATAACGAACAACCTGGTCAGCGCCTTTTCGCCCGCCACATAGTCCGCCAAAACCCTTATTACCCAGGAGAAAAAATGAATATTTCAGTCATCGGCACAGGCTATGTGGGCCTGGTCACCGGAGCCTGTTTCGCGGACGTGGGCAACAGCGTCATCTGCGTGGACAACAACCATGAAAAGATTGAGGACCTGAAGGCCGGGATCCTGCCCATCTTCGAACCCCACCTGGAAGAACTGGTCGCCGCCAATATGCGCGACCAGCGCCTCTACTTCACCACCGACCTGGCCGGGGCCATCCGGGAGAGCGAGGTGTGCTTCATAACCGTGGGCACACCCATGGACGACGCCGGACGGGCCGACCTGGGCCAGGTCATGGCCGTGGGCCGGGAGATAGGCCGCCACCTGACCAGTCATATGATCGTCACCCTCAAATCAACCGTGCCGGTGGGCACATCGGATGAAGTAAACCGGATCATAGCCGCCGAACTGGCCTCCCGGGGCGTCAGCACGCCTTTTGCAGTGGTCTTCAACCCCGAATTCCTCAAAGAGGGCGATGCGGTCAAAGACTGCTTCAGCCCGGACCGGGTGATCATCGGGACCTCGGACCAGAACATAGCCCAGATCATGACCAATCTCTACCGGCCTTTCGTGCGCAACCACGACCGCTTCCTCGTCATGGATATCCGCAGCGCCGAGATGACCAAATACGCCTCCAACGCCATGCTGGCCACCCGTATTTCCTTCATGAACGAAATGGCCGGCATCTGTGAAAAAGTCGGGGCCGACGTCAACCTGGTCCGGCTGGGCGTGGGCGCCGACAGCCGCATCGGCTACAATTTTCTATATCCCGGCTGCGGCTACGGCGGCAGTTGTTTTCCCAAAGACCTCCGGGCCCTGGCCCACCTGGCCCGGTCTGTCGGTGCGCCGTCGGCCATAATTGAAAAGGTCGAAGAAATCAACGCCGCACAGAAACAAGTCCTCCTGGCCAAGATCACCGACCGTTTCGGCGATGACTTAAGCGGCCGAATTTTCGGCATCTGGGGGCTGTCGTTCAAGCCCTACACCGATGACATGCGGGAGGCCCCGTCCTTGACCATAGTGCCGGGTCTCCTGGCCCGGGGCGCGGCCGTGCGGGTTTACGACCCCAAGGCCCTCAAGGAAGCCCGGCATTACCTGGGCGAACACCCCCGGCTGACTTATGCGGAAAACAAATACGCGGTGCTGGATGACGCCGACGCCCTGGTGCTGATAACGGAATGGAAGGAATTCCGCAGCCCGGATTTCGAGCGCCTCAAAAAAGCCATGAAAACGCCGGTCATCTTCGACGGCCGGAATCAATATGATTACCGGCAGCTTCTGACCTTGGGCTTTGAGTACTGGCAGATCGGCCGCGCCCCGGCCCGGCCCCTCATTTGAAAACGGTTTTGATGTATTTTTCGAAATAGGAATCGTCATGCAAAAGCCGGCAGCCGTCCCAGGCCTCGCCTCCGGCCAGATTCTGGACCAGGCGGTAGCCGGCGCCGTCGGGATCGCCGTAGATGAAAAAAACATCCGCGCCCAGGCCGGAGCGCAGGGCGTCCACGGCCGCCTGGACTTCGGCCGGCTCGGCCGGCCCAATGAAATCTGAAAAAACCAGGAGCACCTTCCGGCCGGGCTGGCTGCCCAGAGGCGCGGCGGCGGCCTTGAGGGCCGGCACCTGGGAGCCCGGCTGGCTGTCCCCTTGGAGGTTGACAATGGCCCGCTCCATTTCCTGGCGATTGAAGAAGGTCGGCCCGTAGGCGGCCAGTTTGCTGGGCCGGCGCTCGCGGCCGGTCCACCAGTCGTTCAGGCGCTGCGGCGCTTCCTGGAAATTCTTCATTTCGTCCCGGACCGCCGGAATGAGGGTGGTCATGAGGGAAATATCCGGAACATAGACTATGGTGCGGCTGAGGCAGGCCCCCAGTCGGCCGGCCTGGGAAAAGCCGGCGCAGGCCGAAGCGTCCCGGCGGTCCGGCGCCGGCCCGGGGTGGCCGGCCCGGCCGGAGGTGGAAGTCAGGTCGGCCAGGAAGACCATGGCCATATGCTTGGAAGCTGAGGCCTGGGCCCTTTGGACTGCCCACTCGTCAGCCTTTAAATCGCGCTGGTCCGGAGAGGGGACCAGATAGACGCGGTACCAGCGGCCGCCCCCCTGGCCCTCGGCCCGCACCGAGGCCGCCCAGCCGCCGGCGGTGAGGGCGCGGGCGTGTTCCCGGGCTTCCAAGGGATCTTTGTAGCTGCCGACATAGCTGCCATAGACATTCTTCTTATAGGCTTCGCCGGTGGCCGCCGGCGAATCGGGCCTGAGGGGCGCGGCGGCCCGGGCTCGGGCGGTCTGAGCCGTCTGCTCCCCGGCCTGGTCCACCCGCCTGGTCTGGGTGGCCGTGGCCTCCACCTCGCCGGGATCCTCCAAGGTCACCACCTGGTAATCCGCAATCAGCCCTTCGGCCACCAGGCGGCTCCCCAGACGCTCCGCCTCCTGTTTAAAACCGAAGAGACCGGCCAGGGTAAGGTAAAACTCACCGATCTGGTTTCGGTCTATGTACCAGTTCGATTCCACCAGATTCCTCTTCACCACGAAAGAGGTCAAACCTCGAACCTGAAACCGGGCGGACAACCGCCGGGCCGGCTCATTATCCAGAAAACGCCCCACCAGGACTGAATGGAAGATCTGACCAGCCTCCGCGCCCTTGGCCCCAACGGCCGGAGACGGGTCGAAAGCCTTGGGTACCAGAAGCGACGGGGCCTCGTCAGCCCAAGCCGCCGGCCGGGCCTGGACCGCCGCGAGCGCAACCATCAGAAAAATCAACCAGGGGCGGGACATCATGACGCTCTTTCTTGAGAATTGGACCAACCTTGGCTATAATATCACAAATGAATCAATTTTTTCACCCGAGGCTTATACCCATGCCTGACGATCCGGCCCAACGGGCGGAATTTCTCCGGTCCGAGATAAGACGGCACAACCAGCTATACTATACAGACAGCCAGCCGGAAATTACGGACGACCAGTGGGATGAACTGTTTCAGGAGCTTAAGGACCTGGAAGCCGCCCATCCCGAACTGGTCAGGCCGGATTCCCCCACCCAGACCGTGGGGGCTTTGCCCGCTCCGGGCGGCCTGGACAAGGTGCGCCACCAAACTCAGATGATGAGCCTGGACAAGGCCCTTAAACCGGAGGGACTGGTCGAATTCGAGGAACGGACCCGGCGCTTTTTGGGCGAAGCCGGGCCGCTGACCTTTCACACCATGCCCAAATTCGACGGCCTGGCCCTGGAGCTGGTCTATGAGGAAGGACGGCTGGTCCTGGCCGCCACTCGGGGCGATGGCCTGACCGGGGAAAACGTCACGCCCAACGCCCTGACCATAGGCGGCCTCCCGGCCCGCCTCAGCCGGCCCCCCTGGCCCGCCCGCCTGACCGTCCGGGGGGAAGTCTTCATGGAAAAAGAAGACCTGGTGCGCCTCAACGCCCGGCGGCAGGAAGAGGGTCTGACCGTCTTCGCCAATCCGCGCAACGCGGCCGCCGGAGCCTTAAGGCAGTTGGCCGCCGCCGTGACCCGGGAGCGCCGGCTGAATTTTTTCGCCTATGGCTTCTTGGAAGATTCAGGCCTGGCCACCTATGGCCGGACCCTGTCAGCCCTCCGGGACTGGGGCTTCCGGGTGGAAGACTCCCCCTACACCCGGGGCGGTTTGGGACTGGCGGAAGTTCTGCGTCTTTTCGAGGAACTTGAAGCCGCCCGGGAGGGGCTGCCCTACGAGATCGACGGCCTGGTCGTCACCCTGGACGACCTGAGCCTGTGGCCGAGGCTGGGGGCCACGGCCCGAGCCCCCCGCTACGCGATGGCGGCCAAATTCCAGCCCCGGCTGGGGGAGACCCGGGTGCTGGGCATAGACCTCCAGGTGGGCCGGACAGGGGTGCTGACCCCGGTGGCCAGGCTGGAGGCGGTAGCCGTAGGCGGGGTGACGGTCAAAAACGCTTCGCTCCACAACGAGGACGAACTGCGCCGCAAGGATGTCCGGCCCGGCGACACGGTGCTGGTGCGGCGGGCCGGCGAGGTCATCCCGGAAGTGGTGGCCGTGGTGATGGCCAAAAGACCGGCGGACAGCCGGCCCTTTATCTGGCCCGAAGCCTGCCCGGTCTGCGCCGCAACCCTGGAACGCCGCCCGGGTGAAGCGGCCTGGCGCTGCCCCGATCCCTGGTGCCCGGCCCAGGTCCAGGAGAGATTTTATCACTTCGGGAGCCAGAACGCCCTGGACATCACCGGCCTGGGGGAAAAGCTGGTCAAACAGCTTCTGGCCGCCGGCCTGGTCCGCATACCCACCGACCTCTTCCGCCTGACTTTGGCCGATCTCGTTGCCCTGCCCCGCTTTGGGGAAAAATCGGCCCTGAATTTTCTGGCCGCCCTGGAAAAAGCCCGGACCGCCCCCCTGTGGCGCCTCATCCACGCCTTAGGCATCCGCCATGTGGGTGAGAGAACCAGCCGGACCCTGGCCGAACGCTTTTCAAGCCTGGCCGCCCTTAGCCAGGCCCGGGCCGAAGAACTGACCAACCTCAACGACGTTGGCCCGGAAGTGGCCGCCAGCCTGGAAGAATTTTTCCAAACCCCCCACAACGAACGATTTCTGGCCGACCTGACCGGCTCGGAACTGGGCCTGGCCCCCCGACCGCCAGCCGAAAGCCGTCCCGGCCCCTGGAGCGGAAAAAAATTCGTCCTCACCGGCACCCTGATCCGCTTCACCCGGGCCGAGGCCAAGGCCAGGCTGGTCAGCCTGGGAGCCACGGTCCTGAGTTCTGTCAGCCGGGAAACCGACTACGTGGTGGCCGGAGAAGCGGCCGGCGGCAAATTGGCCAAGGCCCGGGAACTGGGGGTGAAGATTCTGAGCGAAGAGGAATTCGAAGGTCTGCTCCCGGAGCGGGGCTTGACATTATAATTCAATGGCCTAAAATAATACTTTGATGCTTTAATAATGTGGAGAATTTGGAATTAAGAGGCCAGATGCTTAAAAAAATCGCGATCCAAGACCTGCGCCTGGGCATGTTCGTGGCCGATGTCGGCCGCAGTTGGTTCAACCATCCCTGGAGGACCAAGAGCAAACTTTTGAGCCACCAGGAAGAAATAGATCAACTGGTGGAATACGACATCACCGAAGTCACGGTGGATACGGAAAAATCCGAATACGACTTTGATGCACCGGCGGAAGCCCAGCCGGAATCCAAAGTCACGCCGGAAGCCAAGCCGGAATCCAAACCTAAGCCGAAACCCGCGCCAACGGCCCCGCCCAAGCCCGTGCGGACCCCCGAACCGGTCAGCGATGTGGAACTGGAACTGCCCAAGGCGACCAAGGCCTACGGCAAGGCCTTGGACACTTCCAAGGCCCTGGTGGCCGCCTGCCGCATGAACAAGAAAATCGAACTCCACGCTGTTGAGGAAAACGTCAATGAACTGGTCGACAGCGTCAGCCGCAACCGCGACGCCCTGATGGCCCTGATGAAGCTGCGCCGTTTCGACGACTACACCTACACCCATTCCCTGAATGTTTCGGTGCTGGCCATTTCCGCCGGAAAATCACTGGGCCTTGACGAAACCGACCTCAGGAACCTGGGGCTGGGCACCATGTTCCACGACCTGGGCAAGAGCCGCGTCCCCCCCCACATCCTCAACAAGCCCGGCAAGCTCTCCGACCAGGAATTTTCCATCATGCGCAGCCACTCCGCTCTGAGCGGAGATATAATACATGAACAGCACCTCAACGTCGATGATATCGTCTTTAAGATAGCCCGCCACCATCACGAACGCATCGACGGCAGCGGCTATCCGGACGGCCTGTTGGGTGAGGATGCCATACCCTACCTGGTGACCATCTGCGGCCTGTCGGACGTCTATGACGCCCTGTCCTCAGACCGGGTCTATCACAAGGGACTCTCCCCCCACGAAGCCTTGAAGTTCATCTACAGTCTCCGGGGCACCCACTTCCAAGCCGAATGGGTGGACCGCTTTGTCCAGTGCGTGGGCATCTACCCGCCGGGCACCATAGTCCAACTGAATTCCAGCCAAGTGGCCGTGGTCATGGAGATCAACCCGGTCGTCCTCCATGCCCCCCTGGTCAAGGTCATCGCCGACCCGGCCGGCGTCATCTACAACCGGCCTCAACTGATCAACCTGGCCGACGAGACCCAGGCCAAGGGGCTTCAAATCAAGAAGGTCATGCCCCGCGACGAAGCCGGCTTTGATCCGGCCTTCTACTTCCACCCGCCCCAGGAATGAACACCTCTGCGGACCTGACCGAGGCGGCCGAACGGCTCCAGGCCATCCGGGACGCCGTCGCCGAGGCGGCCGGACGCACCGGCCGGCCGGCCGAATCCATCACCATCCTGGGGGTCAGCAAAACCTTCCCCGTCGCTTCGATCCTGGCTCTCGCCGAGGCCGGACTCCGGGATTTCGGGGAAAGCTACCTTCAGGAAGCCCGGCCCAAAATAGACGAACTGGCCAATCTTGACCCCGCCCCCCGCTGGCACTTCATCGGCCATCTGCAGACCAACAAGGCCAGGCAGGCCGCCGCCCTCTTCCCGGTCATCCACTCCCTGGACCGCCTGGAACTGGCCCGGGAATTGGACGCCCGGGCCAGGGCCCTGGGCCGGACCATTGAAACCTATATTGAAGTGAATGTCTCGGGTGAAGAATCCAAAAGCGGCCTGGCCCCGGCCGCTCTCCCCCGGTTTCTGGAAGACCTGGCCGGGCTGCCGGCCTTGAAACCTATGGGCCTGATGACCATGCCGCCCTACGACCCGAACCCGGAAGCGTCCCGGCCTTTTTTCGCGGCCTTAAGGGAACTGCGGGACCGCCTGGCCCCCGGCCTCCCGGGCCTGTCCATGGGCATGAGCGGCGATTTCCCGGTGGCCATCGAGGAAGGCGCCACCATCATCCGCATCGGCACCGCCCTTTTCGGCGGCCGGTGAAGCGTTTTTTTACCAGATATTTTCACGCTCACGCCAAATGGCAATCGTTAGCAATGTCCATATGATGTATTTTGAATCAATTTTGCCCGCCAAATGATTTTGAGCCATATTCCGCACCGCCGAAGGGAGTAAAAACGGTTCATATACCTCAGGATGCTTCACCAGATAACACTCAATAAGTTTTTTCAGCTCACGCCGCAAAAGAAGATTCATCGGCAGGTTGAAGCCGGATTTTCTGGCGGTCACTATTTCTTTGGGCCCGCCAAGTTGAGCCAGGGCGGCTCGCAAAATTCGCTTGGGCTGATTGCCCTTCCCTATCAAACTCGCACCGGAAAGACTGTTGGCAAAATCCATAACGCCTTTATCCAAAAACGGCACCCGAACTTCCAATCCATGCGCCATGCTCATGCGGTCAACTTTAACCAGCGTGTCCGCCGGCAAATAATATGTCTGGTCCGCAAGCAGTGCCTTGTCCAAGGTGTTGCCTTCCGCCTCTGAATAGGCCGAGGCATAGCCTTCAAACGGGTCATGAGTTAAACATTCGCCAAGTGCCGGCCCGTAAAGTAAATGCCTGTCTTGACAGGCCAGATAGTGCCGCCAGACAGCATGAGGGACAGGGTGTGATAATCCTTCAAAGTATCGGGAAACTTTCTCCATAAAAGAAACCCGGCGCCTCGAAACCCCGGAAATGCTTCTGATCGCCCGCGCGGCTCGACGAGCCAAGGAAGAAAGTATTGAGAAATAGCGGGCCATGACCGTAGCTGAATAGGTGGGGTATCCGGCGAAAAATTCATCTCCGCCATCACCTGACAGCACCGCTTTCACCTGATCACGCACCGCACGGTTCAAGACATAGGTGGCCATCGCGCTGGAATCCGCAATTTGCCCATCAAGTCCGTCCACTACGGCCCTGAAGTCACATTCCACATCGGCCCCTCTAGGCAAATCGATCCAGACAACTTCCTGGCCGCATAAGGAAGCCATCTTAGCAACCTGAGGCGATTCGTCGTGATCCAACCCGGGAAACCTCACGGAAAACAAAGGGATATGCCTATTTTTCGGCAAAGAGCGGGTGACCAGAGATGAATCAATACCCCCGCTTTGCAAGACTCCTATGGGAACATCGCTGATAAGGTGTTTTTTAACCGTATTGGAAAAAAGAACGGTGAACTGTTCGACGGAATCTTCAAAAGGAATATTTACCAGCTTCCGCTTAGGAGACCAAATCCGGTATTCCGTAATACCTTGCTTCCCGACAACGGCCGCGGTTCCCGGTTGGAGTTGGCGTATCCCTTTAATTAAGGTCGAGGCAGGGCTGACATACCCCAAAGCGAGTATATGATCCATATCTCGGGGCGATAGCTGGTAGCGTCTATGTTGCGTGGCCAGCAGGGCTTTAACTTCGCTGGCGAAAAAGAAAACATCCACATCATCAATATACAGCGGTTTGATTCCTATAGGATCACGAGCTAATATCAATTCCTTATCTTGCCGATCCCATATGGCTATGGCAAACATCCCTTCAAAGAGAGAAAAGGCCTCTATCCCCCAATAATCATATGCTTCGGCAATAATTTCAGTATCGGTTTTTTTGATAAAATTATTTTTCCGCTCAAGTATTCTGGCAATATCTGAATCATTATATATTTCTCCATCATATATGGTCACATATCTGTTATTTGACGAAAAAAAAGGCTGATTCGCGGCTGCATTCAATCCTCTTACAGTCAATCTCCTATGTCCCAAACAAACAGAATCACCATGCCATACACCTGAACCATCTGGTCCGCGATGTTTGATCCGGTCGAGCATTCTAGGCACAACCTCTGTATCAATAACCTGATCAGGCCAATATATACCTGCCAAACCGCACATAAATAAACACCTTTATGTCAATCACCTTAACGTGTGACGCATATAATTCCGGAAATAATGAGGGCGGCGCCCAAGGCCTTGAGCCAAGTCATCGTTTCCCCGAGAAAGAAGTATCCGGCGGCGAACATGAACACATAGACCACGGAAACCATGGCATAGGCGGTGGTCATATCGGTGCGGTTCATGACCCAAACCCATAAGAGGCTACTGGCCCCGCAACAGATCGGAATCGCAAGAAAAATCGGTGAACCAAGTGATGATCTGAACCACGCCCAGAAAGTCCCCATGTTCGTTTCAGTTGGCAACGGCAAGGCCAGCAGATGTTTTTTCAAAAAAAGTTGCGCTGCCGTGATTATCATGGCAATGAATAATATAAGCACTGTGCATTTTGCCATTTTCACACCTTCTTCTCTTTTTTATACCCATTATCTAAGCTCAGTTTTGCAGAATATATCTCTTCACCAAGCTCTTACACGAAACTTACTCCTCTCACTTGAACCTTCACCAATCATTTACCGTAGGCAACGAATGTTCATCTTTTACGATATGCGCTCAATGTAGCAAAAGAGAAAAATCTGGCAATACGAGTTTTCCAAAAAATTTTTTCGATATTGATTACATATTTGGCAAAATTTACACCCCCTTTATTCAAACTTGGAAACACTTCCGGATTCTGCCATAAAATGTATGCTAACAAACCAAAATTTAATTGCGTGATAAGATCAAGTCCACAGTCACCTGCTAAAGTATTCAACTCTTTTGTAGTAAATGCTTTCTCTGTTTCGTGATCAAACGCTTTATTCTTGCGATAAATTAAATCTCGGACAAAATAAAATAACGGGTTGTTATATGTCGGCTCACTACTAATAAAAAGTCCACCAGGGCGCAGAGAATCGGCAATGTTTTTTAATACACGTTCTTTATGAGCGTATACATGATGTAATCCACCTATTATAAAAATAATATCATAGGCCTCCCTATTGCGGAAGGTTGTCACATCCTGCTGCCAAATCAATAATTCCGGATGAAGTTGCTGAGCATAGGTTACCATAGTATCAGAATAATCAAATGCGTTAAATGAAAAAGGTCGCCTGATATATTTTTTTAATATTTCATACAATTCAGCACGCCCACACATTGCTTCAAGAATATTAAGATTCTCGGCCGGAATAAAGTTGGTTCTCCATTTCTCCATTTCTCCATTTCTCCAAAAAATTTCCCATACGGTATTCTGTAATAATGCATGGCGTGGATTATTTCTAGCGTTAATATATTCCCCGGCAACACTTTCAAAATGCTGTTTCTGCTTTTCTATATCTTTGTTTTTAACCATTTCAGGTTTTTCGCTCGGGTTAATTTTTAATAAGCACATCATATCTGTATTCAAAAATTGTAGAAGGATAGATTTCCATATTCAGGCCATGTTTTGCAGCCAATTGCCACATAAATTCCTCTGGATAAGCATTACCATTGGGATCGACATGTTCAAACTTGTTTATCTTCCTATATATAATAACTGCCTGTCGTGCAAAATTTTTAAGAAAATAGATACCTTTTTGCCAACTAGGGACAAAAGCGCCTTTTCGCCACTTTTGCAACAGAAGAGGTTCAATACATCCACTTAATAATAAACGCCCTCCAGGATTGATGTGAGATAGGGCATTATCCAAAAATCTTTCTATTTGTTTCGGCGTTAAATATTGTACTACTTCCGCACATGTAATGTGGTCGAATGTCCTAACTTGCCCTTTCCCTTCCTTAATAATTGGGTTGTTCCATATCGTTACATCATCAGCTTCAATCCAGTCAATGTTAGTCAATTTGTAGGAGGTAGCGCGTTTTTGAGCCATGGACAACATAGACGAAGAAAAATCAGCCCCTATGATATACTTATAGTGAGGCGCCATATGAACCAACAGTTCAGCGGCTCCGCAACCAAAATCTAAAAGTGACTTTCCCGGGCCCAATAAGGCCAATTGGGCGTTAGCTTTTCTGGCTAAAAATATTTCATCTTTAAAAGCGTGTTGGCCGTGAGTTTTACCAGCCCAATATCTCTGCCAGGTCATAAAATTTCCTCCGTAAAAAACATGTGATGTCAGTTTAATACCAACCCAAGTATCTGAAAAATCTGTTGCCAAGCCACTGCAAAAAAAAGGCTGGAGTGTGGTTAATTACAATGCCTAACATTTCCTCTGCCCGAGTATCAATGATATCCTGAAGATCTTGCTGCTTGCTGCCCAAATAATTTATACTGTAGGCAAGGGGTGATGAGATACACCCCCATTTGTTTTTAAACCGCAATAAATCGGCTTGCCGTTCAGGCGTCGCACCAAAGTTCAACTGTTTCAACCCTTCTTGAGTCAAGCTATCGATCAGGGTCAAAAATAATAGGTCATTGGCGCCGTAACTTCTGCCCGAGTCAGATGAAGCGCCATACATGTAAATCGCCTTATCTTGCCAGACTAAGAGGATAATGCCGGCCACAGAGACATCGTCTTTAAAGGCCATGTATAAACGCGCCAAGGTAAGTTGTTGCAAGGCCGGATAGAGTTTTGCCGGATAAGGAGGCGCCCCTTGCCGACGACGGGTGATTACCATGAGTTTTTTAAAGTGCTCATACTCTTCTTCTGAAAAACATTGCCTTATCACTATGCCATTTCTTTGAGCTTTTCTGGCATTACGCAGGCAGGAGCTGGCCATCTTTTTAGTATTATTCCTGTTTTGTAGATGTAAGATGGATTCCCATCTGCCTCCTAATTCCCGCCAGCCGGTGGAATTATGCACAGACAGCGGTGCATTAATGACAATAGTATCAGCTTTCAGTTGACGAGCTTGTTTTTCCAGGCCATCCAATAATTCCGCGGTAATTGCTGCAGAATTCGCAAGGGGGGGGGAAAAATGGCTAAAAGGTATAGAACGAATTTTAAGGCGGCCATTCAATGAGCGTCCGTAGAACGTCGGCAACAGGCCGATGATTTCTCCATTATCATCAAGGCTAATAATATGTGCTGTTGAGAAGCCATAGACAGCCTCCAGTAAATTGAGCCAATCAGGATGATGATATGGCTGAACTAGGCTATGTGAACTTATATATGATTCCCACGCCTGATAGTTGTTAATGTGGTTCCAGATTTTAATATTAGACATATTTAATTCGTGTCGCATAATTATAAATCAAGCTTGTTAGCTTTTGTTGCTTGACTGCACAGCAGTGACATATTTTTGTAATTTGATTTGGCTTTTAATAGACTTGAGAGGCCTGAACTTGGATAGATTTTGCTTGTTAAATTTTTTGCCTCCTCTGGGATAAATGTTTTGCCGTTTAGTATGAAATCGCACATGTAATACCAGCACCGCATGTAAACATACTCTTCTAAATCATTATAATCAGATGGCATATCATTAATTTTTATTAAATCAATATAGACAATTTTGCCAGTGTCAATACCTTCGTCAATATAATGGATTGTTGATCCAATCAAATGAAAGTTATTTTCTAATATAGCAGATATATTTCCTGTGCCTCGATAACGCGGATTAACACCAGGATGAGCGTTTAATATGGGGACACCAATTATTTTTATTGTTTTTTTGTCCATCAAAGAACAACCATTGGCGATAACAATATCTGCCCTATATTGCTGTAACCAGTTTTGAGCTTCAACAGAATTAATACTATTAACTATAAGATGTGGAGAATATGTCTTTTGTGGTTTTGTTGGTTTAGCCGTCAATGCCCGATAAATTACGTATAAAATACAATCTATTGTCGTAATTATGCCTCGCTTTTTAAGGATAGATCTTATAGCTGATAATATATTTTTTAAACCCATTTTTTTTTCTTCTATAATATAAATATTATATTCAGCAGCTAGTTTTTCAATGTAAAAATTCAACCCATTAATAGCATACGCTTGGTCTCCGGCAACTATAAGCAAATTTTTTTTCATTATTGTAACTCCAGTAAAATTATAAAAAACATTGTGCTATTATTTCACCAAGTAGAGACTTCTCAATATCAGTTATTTTTCTCTAATGTTGCGGCATGGCAAGCGATTCTGTGTGCATTGGCCATCACCGACATGGTAATGGTGGTTGCGGTGATGGAAGGGAAACAGGAGGCATCGGCGATATGTACCCGTTCAAGGCCGTGAAAACGGCCCGCAATATCGCACTCCGCCACTCCCGGCGATTTTGACATAGGAAAAGTTCCTCCAAGATGGTTACCCTCTCCTGGCTGCTTTGCTCCTGAATACAAAGGAAACGGCAAAAGGCCGGTGGCTGTGCTGAGTTTTGCCAAGCGTCTGCGGGCCTTTCGGAATATATCGTCTGCGATATAGGAAGGTATGCCGGAAATGTAAAGCGTTTCCGCCGCATCATCCCGCAGTTCTGCATGTAGTTCTGAAGAGACATCAGAGTGGAGAAAACAAAAAGCGAAAAATAACCTACGAACAAGGAATGCTGAAGGAAGCGCTAAAGCTGGATACATTTTTCCGAAGGTATTTTTCAACGCGGCAAGATACAATCTATTATATCCGTATAGTGAAAAATGTATACTGTGCGAACAAAGTTTTTTATCCTGCAACAACCAATATGCTTGGCAGGTGGCGCTTTGGGCCTCATGTTCGATGGTGCCGGCGCTGAGAAAAGACAGCATCGGTATAAAGCGTAATTCGCTGGTTTTTATGCGCACCGGCCGCTTATACATGCGTAAGGTACGAAGCATGATGTTCGTCGTAGCTGGTACTCCAGCACACAAAATAACCCTGGAACCCATAACCGGCTCACGCGGAACACCCAGATGGTCAACTCCATGCACGAGGACTTTCATATTTTGCTGCTCAACAGAACGTGCCACAAAATCTGAAATGTAGTGAAAGCTTTCATGACCCAGCAAGCGAGACAAGGTAGACTGCCCGGAATACAAAACACCATATGGGCAACCATACATGCACATTCCGCACTGCTGACAGCCGCTTCCACAGGTACCGGCGAAATCACCGGCCAGACGCGCAGCGCCAAAGTTTATGCCGTATTTTGTTAATTTTTCACGATTTTTTTCCATCCGCGCGAGCAAACTACGCCCCTGGCTGCTTATTGGAGCAGGCTGTGGATTGCAATATAAAGGCAAGGAACTCTCAAGCGCATCATGATAGCCGCCAAGCGGCACGAACTGCAAAATTTCGCGATAATGTGCTTCCAAATCTGCAATAGAGATAGGCCAGTCGGCCATATCGGGAGCAAGCATGGGAAGCATCCCGCAACCCCAGATATTGGCAAGCCCACAGCGCGCTTCTGAAGCGTAAAACCAGGCATGTGAAAGTTTTGTGGTCAATTGCCCAGACAAGACGCTCGCAAAATCCGAGCCCATCCATTTTTTGCTAGCAACTCCAGAGAGCGCGGCTTCAGTCGAAGAGATAAGTCTGTCGCGCATTTTAGTAGACCATTGCCAGCTTGGAAGTGCTGCAAGCTCTTCGCCAAAGGCAATGGTATCCGGCGCTGCCTGGCGCCCCACATCCAGCATGACAACGGGGAGATCACGTTGAAGCAGAGCCTGTGCCGCAGCTATGCCCGCCAAGCCTGAACCAACTATGATGACCGGCAGCCTTTTCATTTGCGTGTATCCATAAAATCCCTGATCGCAACAATATTACGGTGTACTTGCTCAAACGAACAGCGCGAGTAGTTCGGCAGCATAATAGTCCGATTAGCCCATCTACGCGCATGGGGGCAATCACTGTAAAAGTCCTTGAAGGCCGGCAAATCGGCTGTATTTTTCATATGCTGCAAGGCGGCATCGCAGTTCTTATTCAGCATATGCATCCGCAAGTCCACACGTTCGTCACAGCCGATAGGATAGTAATTGTACACATGGGATCCGTCTTCAAGCATAGGAGGCAGGGTGAGGCTCGGCAAATCTTTCAGCCCTTCGTAATATATACGCGCGCAGGCAAGGCGATGTTCAAAGTCGCGCTGGACGCGTTCAATTTTTTTCAAGGCCACGCAGGCCTGTACGCCGGAGATACGTTCTTTGTAATGAACGGGAAATGTGGTTTTTCTGTTCAAATCTAATTCCGTTTCCATGAGGCGTGTAATCGCATGTATGTTTTTTCGATAAGCGATCCTGAAAATCGGAAAGAGCAGATGGGAGAACAGAGGGTTTATTGTTGCCACATCTTTACAGAGGCACGATAGTATTTGTTTGGCAAGTTGTATGCGTCGTGCAACAGGCCATTGGGCAAGCATGTTTCTGGCTGTCACGGCAAGATCGTCATGGTTAGTCACAAGCATGCCGCCTTGAAATGCCATTAGATTCTTGGCCATGCCGAAACTGTAGATACCAGCATCACCGCCGCTGCCGGCGTAGATGCCGTTTTGCCTGGCGCCAAATGCCTGTGCCGCGTCCTCGACCAGCAATAGATTATGCCGCCGCGTCAGCTCCCGTAGCGAGTCCATAGGAGCCATCAGACCGTAGATATGCGTTACCAGGATCATACGCGTAGCCGGTGATATGCGTTCTGCCACGCGCTCGGGATCTAGGTTGCCTGTTGCAGGGTCAATGTCGCAGAATACCGGTTTGGCACCGGCGCAGATGACCATATTGATCACATCCGCAATGGTGTTTGGCGAAAGGATGACCTCGCCGCCATCCGGCATTAGTGACTTAATGGCAATGAAAATTGCCACCCTCGCCCGGGGCGTACATATTGCATACTTGGCATTATGTGCCTGCTCTATAGCGTGTTCAAAGTTGTGTACGGATTTACAGTCTTCATAGTTAAGTAGCATTTTTTTCCCAGCTACAATGTAGTCAGACCATTCTGAATTAATACGAAATCGCGATTGTGTGAAAAACATTCTCATAATTCCTTCGCCTGAAAATCTTTCGCCATACCTTCCTTCAATCTCCACGAATTCCCATCGCTGCCCAGCTATATCCATGCCGGTGGTGAATTCTGACATCCGTGAATCCCGCGTCCTTCATAAGCTTTAGCGCCTCGTCGCGGGTATAGTAACGGGCCTCGGTCGGATTAAGCTGGTCGTAAATCGTCACTTTTCGCGTATACCAGGTTTGCGGGGCTATGACCCGGCACATGTAGTCGCGCATCGGTAGCCTCAGCCACCGGCACAGACAGGCATAAAACGACAACCACGGCGTGAGCAAAGCTGAAAGTGCCGAAAGCATCCCATGCGGCAGTTTACGGGTCAGCAAGCGCAAGGGTTCGGCGAAAAATAAATAAAGGCCGTTCCCTTCCCGCCCGTAGAGCCAAATCCAGCCCCCCCCCCCAACTTTCAAGGCGCGCCGCATCTCACGCAACACAGGCAGAGGGTCAGGGATATGATGGATAACTCCGAAGGAAACAGCCAAGTCGAACGAGCCCTCTACCAAATGGGCGCCCATCTCGTGCCCAGCGCAACGGATATAGGTGATTCGGTCAGTGTAAGCCATCGTGTTTCTCTTCAGGACCTCAAAAGCGTCAGATGGCTCCACCGCCGTCACTTCCCCGGCCCCGGCCATAAACAACATATTTTCCAACCGGCCCTGCCCGGCGCCGACGTCAAGCACCCGGGCGCCACGCACGGTTTCCAGCGGAATCAGCGGCTCAAGAATATCCTTTAGCAGTTCAAGGGATTCAACCCAGCCCGGTGAACTGGGAAAGGCTGTCCATTGCTCACCGAAATCGCGGATGGTCTGGTCGCGCGTTTCCGTTGACATAATCTACTCAAGCCTTTCCAGGCGCAGTGCCGCCACTTGGTCGCACAAAAGGCCCATAAAAAAGGTCAATATGCCCGAAATCAACACCACCGCCCCCAACACTGGAAGGCCTATTCCCGAACGATTAATTGCCCAGGCGCTATACGCCAGCCCCACCAAGAACTGCCCCCCGGCCATCAGGCTGAAAAAAAGAAAGGCGTCGAACAACATCAATATGCGCAGCATCAGATGAATCGTCCGGCCGCCGTCGCGGAGCATTTTGACCGTTGATTGCCCTATGCGTTCTCTCACCTGGATCGGAACATAACCTATCCGGTATCCCCGCTTCATCATCAGCAACGTTGACGTTGAAGATGCGGAAAAGGCGTTGGGTAAAAGGTGCAGATATCGTAAAATCACGTCTCGACGGAAGGCCCGCAACCCGGAATTAAGATCGGGAATAGGCTCCCTGGCCACTAGTTCCGCCACCCGCTTTAGAATCAGTTTACCCGGCATTCGAGAAATTTGGCGATGAGAGCCGGAGCCTCGGACTCCGATAACCGCGTCATTTTCATCATTCAATACCGGGGCGATAACGGCGGCCAAATCCTCGGGACAATGCTGACCATCCGCGTCATACCAAGCGACGACCTCACGCGTGGCCGAACGCATGGCTGTCTTGAGCGCGGCCCCATAGCCGCTGTTTCGCTCATGCGAGAGCACCCGCACACCGTTTATGGACCTGGCCTTTTCGCCTGTCCCGTCAATCGAACCATCATCGACCACAATAATCTCCATTTCCGGAAAAGCGTTGCGGAGCTTTTCCAGGACTCCGGCTATAGCCCGGGCCTCATTGTAGGCCGGCAGACAAATGGAGACATTGCTATATGAGGGCCGAACAGCCGCCTGTTCAGGTTCAGTCATTTACTCTCCTAATCACCGCACGGTAATACTCCACTGTCCGGCGCAAGCCTTCCTTGACATCAATCCCGGCCCGGAAGCCGAGCAACTTTTCCGCCCGGCTGATGTCGGCCTGGCTGCGCCTAATATCGCCCGCGCGTGCGGGACTATAGAGAGGGCCTATATCGGTCCCTAAAATGGCATTGAGATGGCGGACCAATTCATTCAGCGTCATGCTCTCCCCCCGGGCGGCATTTATGACTTCGCCGCGGAAAACCCCCGGGTGCTGGATGGCGGCGAGATTGGCCTCCACCACATTATCAACATAGGTGAAGTCGCGGCACTGCTCTCCATCGCCGTAGATGGTGGGCCGTTGCCCCGACAACATAAGGGATATAAACTTGGGGACCACGGCAGCATATTCGCTCTTGGGGTTCTGGCGAGGGCCGAAAACATTGAAATATCTTAGGGAAATGGTTTCTATCCCGAAGCACCGGGCTGAGGCGGCGGCATAGTATTCCTGGGCGAGCTTACCCACGGCGTAGGGGCTTAAAGGCTTAGGCGCCATGGTTTCGACGTTCGGTAGCGCCTCGGTGTCGCCGTAAGCGGAACTGCTGGCCGCCTGGATGATGCGCTTGACACCCGCTTCCCTGGCGGCGCTGAACAGGGTGACCGTGGCCATGATCGAGGAATGGAAACTGGTCAGCGGGTAGTCAATGGAACGTGGAACCGCTGGTATGGCAGCCTGGTGGATAATGCCGGTGACGCCTTCGACGGCCCGTCGGGAGACCTGGGGGTCGCAAAGCGTGCCTTCCACAAAGCGGAAACGGCCTTCCAGGTCGGCGATGTTTTCGCGGAGGCCAGTGGAAAAGTCGTCCACGCCGGCCACCTCAAAGCCTTCGGCAATCAGACGCCGGAGAATATGTCCGCCGATGAATCCGGCGCAGCCGGTGATTAAAATGCGTTCTGGCATGGTCAAAACCTTTAATTATCTCCAGATATTTCACTTGGGTTCTGGGGGCTGTGAACAGCAATTTGTTCGCGAAGATAAATCACATAATCTGGTTTCATCTCGTCCAGTTCATCTCCGAACCCTTTGAAACGGACAAATCTGACGCCATAGGCATCTTCAAACACATCAGTTTCTAGTGGCCAAGAATAGTCCTGCCAATCCCTATATCTACGGTAAAAGGTGATGGCGTCGATTAGCTCATTGCCTGGCGAAGTTCGCCAAGTCTTATAATCTGGTTTGTAAACAGTATTGGGAATACTGAAAATCATTTCGTCTTCATAATGGCGAGATGTCAATATGACACTTCCAGGTTTAAGTAATGAGGAAAGGCGTGTTCTAGCCTGTGCTGTGATATCCGCCCAAAGTCGGCCCCCGGTGTTATCCTCCCGCCAAGGCTTCGTATAATGGGGTAAATTGCCTACAGCTATCACCAGTAAAACCGTGAAACATAAATTTCTGAATCTAAAACGGTTTATTGCAATAACAATGGCTGTCCAAAACAAGAATATGGCGCAAACTCCATACCGCGCTTCGTTTCTTGGCAGCATCATAAAGGCCAAGCTGGAAATTAAAATAGACCATAGGCCTATTATTATCAAGCGACGGCCAAAAATGGTCGTAAAAATAAACGTTAAGCCTATTATCAAAACGAAAAATGCCAAGCTGGTAAAGCCTGATCCGAATGGACTTTCTATGGGGTTGGCGAATCTAGCAAAAAAAAGGAGATGATTGGCCAGGTTTTCCAGCCACGGCAACAAATCCAGGCGCCCCCACCATTCCTTCTGCCAGTCCACATAAAAACGACTTGAAGATGTCAGGCCGCTGCCGGGTTGGAAAATCATGAGCAAGCCTGTATTCACCACCAACCAGAAGCCGTAACCGCAGCCTGCCGTGAGAGATGAACGCACATAACCTCGCCAAGTTACACTTTTCGGTGACGCCAACGCCAAGACGGGCAAAAGGGTTATGCCCGGCTCCCGGAATAAGTAACCCAACCCGAAAATGAAACCGGAGAGCAGGCTCTTCTCTATGGACATCGGCCATAGGGCCACAAAAAGAAAAAAGAGTAAAATAATGTCGGTGAGCGGCCGGCCCGCCACTCCCATCACAATAGGATTAGCCAGTCCTGCTCCCACCAGGCCAACAGATAAGAACCGGCTACGGGTGACGCTGAAACTGAAAAGATAAAGAACTATGGATAACATGGCGTTGAAAAAGGTAGCCACAATAAGGCCGTTCACATACGAGTAATCACCTCGCCATTTCCCTAAAGCCCCTATCAAAAGCTGAAAACCTAAACTTGGATACACATGATATTTTTGATCGGCAAAATACTCATCATGCCTATCCATAACTTTTTCAATAAATCTGTTGTATGGTAACGGTTTGAGCATTACCGTACCGCGTTCCATGAGTGACCGTCCGTGGGCTTGATAAGCCGCAGCGTCATACCCCTCGTGCATGTTCACACTAGCGCGAAAGTATGAACACATTAAGGCCAGACACACGCATACCACTAAGCAAAACGCGTGTTTAACCCAAAATCCTGGTCCGAAAATATTTCCGGTTGGAAAACCTAAACCTGGTTCTCTCTCCGCTTCCGGCCTAAGGCGGAAGAAAGCTTGTAGCTGGCCAACCACGGACAAAAAATAGTGGCTGACCTGGGGAAATAAAATCATCATAGCCATCGCCAAACTAGCCATGGTGGATAGGATAATTGCCGCTAAAACCCTTTTTTTGGGCTGGGTGCGAATTTCAACCTCATACTTGCGGCCATTGGTACTAGGATCGTCGTTCTTGGATGTGGAAAAAAATAGGCTGTTTCCCCAATAAGAATATCGGCCTTCGCCGCAGTCGCGGATGTCCTGGTGACCACAGTTGGGGTTGGGTAAAGGCTGACCATCTTCAAGCAAAGTCACATTGTTTTTGGTATTATCGACGGGCCGAACCATATAGATTTCCCGTTGCCAGAATGAAAGGTCGAGTTTGGGCAATGAGACAATCCACCCATAGCCGCCATCGGCTGTGGGTGCCGGCAGAGGCAGAATGGCTCTGGGGGGAGGCAGAACCCATTGGATGATGGCGCCACAAAGACCAAACGCCAAAAACGTAATCATGGCAACAACACGAATAGCTTTTGATTGGAATAAATAATACATAGCCTATCCTTTGGGCTGGTCTGAGGCGGCAATACGCCGGTAGATTTCCAGGTGCCTTTCCGCCACCCCGAGTACGTCAAACTCCCGCTCGGCCAATTCCCGCCCGGCCTTGCCCATTGCCTCTAAACGTCCCCGGTCATTCAGCAACTGTTCCAACGCGTCGGCTAAGGCCCCGGCATCACGGGGAGGAACCAAGAGGCCTGTCACACCCGGAACAATCGCCTCGCGGCAGCCTGGAGCGTCTGCCGTGACCACGGCACGCCCGCTAGCCGCAGCTTCGAGCAATACTTTTGGCATACCCTCTCGATAAGAAGGCAAAACCACCAAAGAAGACTGGCGAAAGACTTCCGGCATATCATTCCTATGCCCCCAATGTTCAATAATGCCGTCCTTGACGTATCCGGCAATGAAACCCTCGTCTATTGACTCTGGATTTTTTTTATCTGGTAAGCCCACAAGTACAAAACGCGCCTTGAGACCTCGTTCGCGCAGCATCCGGGCCGCCTCCACGAATTCCGGCACACCTTTCGTTTTCAGCAAACGCGCCGCCAAAACAACGATGGGCATTGAGGTGGTGGACGGCAGAGTAGAAATCCCATATTCCGCCAAATCCACGCCCACGCCGCGAATCAGGTAAATATTTTCCGGTTTCAATTTGGCCAGACGCGAAATAATTTTTATATCATCAATATTCTGAAAAATCACACACGGCCCAAGCTGACTCAAGGCTACGCGATAAAGCCCGGAAACCAGAAAGCGCAGGGTGTTGCTCATGACGCCATTGCCCGAAAACACAAAGCCTAGCCCTGTCACCGCCGCCACCACCTTGACAATACCCGTGAAGCGGGCCGCGATGCCGCCATAGAGTACTGGCTTCATTGTTACCAAGTGCAGAATATCAGGTTTTAGGTGCCCAAAAATCCGCACCAACTTCCAGATCAACGCGATTTCAATAAAGGGGTTCCAGCCGCTCCGCGTTACCGGCCAATGGTGGTATAGAAACCCGTAAGCCTGAAAAACTCCTCTTTTGCTCTCATCTGGCGCGGCCACATGCACCTCGAACCCGGCATTTTGCGCAGCTTGGGCAATTGGCAGGCGATGAGAAAGAAAATAACCTGCGTCGTTTACAACAAACAAAAGCCTGGCCATGATAGTCAATTTTCCCCAATGAAATGATGTTCCAGCCATACCTGAAACATCAGCACATCCCAAAGCAAGTATTGCCAATTGCGTTGCCCGGAAAGGTGCTCGTTCCATTTTTCGCGTATGGGCGCGGGGTCAAGGAACCCCTCCCTTCGTATTCTTTCCTCCGACAAAAGGTTTTCCGCCCAATCCCGCAAGGGGCCGCGCAACCAGCTATCGAGTGGTACACCAAACCCCATTTTGGGCCGCTCAATCACCCCATGTGGGACATGTTTGTACAGCACCTGCCGCAATGACCACTTCCCCACGCCACCGCGTAACTTGTATTCCAGAGGCAGCTTCCAGGCAAACTCGACCACCTGATGATCCAGAAACGGCGTACGCACTTCCAGATTTGCGCCCATTGCCGCCCGTTCCACCTTGACAAGGCAATCATCCGGCAAATAGGTTAAGAGATCCATGGCCATCATCTGATGCACAAAATGATCCGTCTCCGGCTGAAGTTCCTGGCAAGTCAACACGGTTGGCGGCTCTTGCGCATCCAGCACCAAAGAGGCCGGTGTAGCCCAATGACTCACCAACAGACGATACAGTTCCGCCGGAGAACATGCACTCATGGCTGCCGCGCCTTTGTGTAGTTTATCTCCCAGATTCCACGCCCTGCGGCGGTACAACCAGCCCATTGGCTTCAAAATCAGATTCCATGTAGCAGGCGACAGAGCCGTTATTCCCTTCGACGACCAGGCACGCAACCAAGCGGGAATAAGCGACAGACATCCCCACAGACATTGCCCAAGCACATAGCGGTTATAGCCGCCAAACAGTTCATCCCCCCCGTCCCCAGAAAGAGAAACCGTCACCTCTCGCCGCGCAAGCTGGCTGACCAGAAATGTGGGAATTTGCGAGGAATCCGCAAACGGTTCGCAATATAGCTCCGGCAGGCGCTGGATGACCTCCATAGCCTGCCGCGGGGTTACGTACAGTTCAATATGTTCCGTCCCAAGGTGTTTGGCCACAACGGCGGCATGTCTAGCTTCGTCATAGCCGGTTTCATGAAAACCAATGGAAAAAGTGCGTACGGGACGGCTTGATTGCGACTGCATCAGGGAGACGACAACAGAGGAATCGACCCCGCCGGAGAGGAAAGCTCCCACGGGCACACCCGTTGCCATCTGCCGACGGACGGAAGCGGAAAGAAGCGCTTCCAGAGCACCGACCGCCTCATCGGGTGTCCCCCCGAAAGGCTTCGCCAGGCCGGCCGCTACAATCTCTCGCATGTCCCAATAGTGAATCGGTGCCTCATCACGTTTCTGACGGCTAATGGTCAGCAAAGAGCCGGGCAAGAGCTTCTTAATGCCCTGATAAATCGAATAAGGCGTCGGAATGTAATTATGTCGCATAAACAGCACAACTGCCCCGCGATCGACTTGCCCGGAAAAAGCGGGATGGGCTTTGATGGCTTTTAAATCGGAAGCGAACAGAAACGTATTCCCCTGCCAACCATAATAAAGCGGTTTCTCCCCAAGTCGGTCCCGCCCCAAGGTCAGCGTGGCCTCCTGTCGATCCCATACCGCGAAGGCGAATACGCCAATTATCCGCTTGATCGTTTCGATGATTCCCCAAGCCTCAAAGCCAGCCAGAAGGGTCTCCGTGTCGGACTGCCCGCGCCAGAGAGGCGCGGCCTCCGCCGCCTCCAATTCAAGGCGTAAATCGCTGTGATTATATATCTGGCAGTTATAGGCAAGGACATAACGCCCCGAAGCCGACACCATCGGCTGGTGTCCAGCAGGAGAGAGGGCGAGGATGGAAAGACGCCTATGGGCAAGGGCAATTCCTGCCTCCCTATCGATCCAGACTCTCGCGTCATACGGGCCGCGATGGATAAGCGCATCGGCCATGCTGTGAATGGCAGCTTCCGGTTCCGGCAGGGGTTCTCCCCAAATAAAACCTGTTAAACCGCACATGTTTTCTTAATGTTGGCGGCGATAAACGTATTCGTCGCAGCCCGACCCAAACAACCCAATGCAGCGATGAAGTCGATTTTTGGAAATAAACTTGCGAACAGGCTCAAACCCAAGCGCACACATGTGCCTTTCCACTTCATCCGGAGAAATGGATTCATAAGGCCAACCGCCCAGCCAGTCATGAACATCATGATAGTAATCCATCCCCCGTCTATTGCGATAGTTTGTGACACGACTTTCATGGTTTTTTCGCCCTAGCAGCAGACGATATAATGCGATATAGCAACGCCGTGCACGTGTCTGTGCTTCAGGCGTTGTCTTCACATACCAGCGTTTCTCAATATGCCAGAACCAATCCATTAATATACGGCGGTATAACGCGAAACAAAAAAGGCCGCCCGGCACAACACAGGCCGCCGCGCAATTAAGGGCATGCATTAGATTACCAGTATGGTGCAACACACCCCAGGAATAGACTATATCGAACCTTCCTTTATTTCCTGGCAGAAGATCAAAGACGCTCTTTTCTTCCACACACCAGCTTTCCGCGGCTTCTGGAGGGGCATGGCGCCCAAGCATTTGCCTGGTTGTAACCACTGAGTCTTTATCGATATCAAGAGCCACTACGCGCCTTACTCCAAGCCGCAGTGCAGCCAAAGCATGCAGGCCAGAGCCGCAACCAATATCCAGAAAACTTTTATTAGCGATTTCCTCATCTTTTAACAGTTTACGTAAGCCTAGTTCCGCTTCGACAATTTCAGCTTCCCCTACTTTTAAAGAGTATTCCGCCCAGTTTTGACCAAAAGCAAAATGAGTTTCTACCTTGGTCAAATCTTTTTCAGTCATGTTCATTGCAACAAAACTCCTTGTGCGAATAATTCATATTCAAGAGACGTTCTTGATTGAAACCAAACAAAACCGGCCATCTTACGAACGATCAAGCGCTGAATATTCTATCGCATTCATGGATAACCGCATTAGGTGTAACAGAGTTATGGGGTACTTTGAACAATGCCTTCTTTAACGAGAATTAGCCCTCCAGTCAATATAGAGTTTAAGGGCTGGCGTTCTTTCAGTATAGACCATGAGGGCTGGCGTTCCTTCAGTATCTCCGCATCATCACTGAGCGCCGCAAAAATATGTCGGAAAAGGTTTATCTGGCTCATGGGAAAACCGTAAGAGATGTCGCGAGCGCCATCCGGCATGCGTATGGCCATAAGTACACCGAATATATCATCGGCCAGGGACTTCATACTTTCTCCGTTTTCATGCAATATAGATTCCAGTTCGGATAAATCATTCGCTTCATCCCAAATACCATGCAAACGCCATGGACCATGGTCTCCAAGCAAGATAATAACGGACCCAGGATCTTCAGCGACGATATAATCCACAATATCTGTAAGTTCTTGACTGCTAATTTTTACTAATTCCTGATAGATTCCTCCTGTTACCCATTTTTCCTTATCTTTCCAAGTATGTGTTTTATTGTTAACGTGATTTGCTCCAGATTTAAAGTCAAGATAAAATGGTTGATTGCGTTGCCTACCTTTCTTCATTGCCAGCTTTATGCTTCTAAAAAGAGTGTCGTTGTAGTTAACTCGATTATGTCCGAATGGCAATCTTTTATTTAAATCAAGCAATGGAGCTACTAAAATGGGTTTGGTATTTATTTCTTCATCCAGATTAACTCCTCGTGCATTTGTGTAACGGTCAACAACAATGGTATAGTACCCGTTGTCCTTGAGCATTCTGTACACGGCATTGGCTTCATTCCCGCTAATAGCTGCATGTCCAGTGGGACCTATGTCAAGATTGCCGCGTTTGGGGGAAAATTGTGGTATCATGGTGTACAAGTCGGTCATGGATGCTAAAGTATAAAAGCTGTTTGAATACACGTTATCGTAGATAAAAAATTGCCTGTCGCGCAAGTAATCATATAGCGGTTCGATATCAATGCCGTACACTTCGCGCATGATCGGGAGCGAATGATAAGACTCCAGCCAATAAAGATAGATATTCGGTTTTGTTTTCAGAGTAATACGGGTGGAGTCGGCTCTTACCGCATTTTGTTGCGAGCGGATGCCGGTGGAGTCGGCTCTTACCGCATTTTGTTGCGAGCGGTAGTATTGAAAAACATTAACTGCGCCGCTGCCGAAAAATAATAACAGACAAATCGCCAGAAAAAGATTAAGCGCCCTGAAACCCGCCCGAAAAACAACGGTGGCTGCTAAAATTATGCCGCCTATGGGAACCACATACCACCTATATGCTATAGAGACACCAGAAAATGAAACACTAAGCAAAAAGCGGATTATGAGTACAACTACCGCACAGACAAAAAAACAGATCAGTCGGTGGCTCCAGCCCGGCAACATTTCCGCTTTGCGATAATATAGCGCACTTAAAAGCCTAGCCGCTGCGTAAACCAACACAGCTACAGCTAACAAGACGCAGAAAGATAGGCCCATAGAGGGCCAGGTGTACTTGTGCCAGTTACGGCCCCAGACAAAGATCGCCGGCGTAACGATTGCCAAGGCCAGGGTAAACGCTGGGGAGTCGGAGAAGCGTGGATGTTTCATTTTTATCCTGTCTGTTCCCATTTGCGGAGAATAAATAAAGTACGTTGGTTTTCCACAATCAGGCTTTGTTCCTGAATTTCGAGAAATTTGCCAAACGCGGTGGTGCAACCGCCCAAGTTATAATCATCAAAAATATCATCTCTGATGGATTGCTCCAGTTGTTGTCTAATGACTTCCAAGAGATTTTAGCAAGACACTCTTCAATGATGTTTTCGTCATCTGCACCCTGAAATTATACGCCCGACCCGAGGTGAACATTTCGGCCAATAATTCTAGCACCTCCTTTGGAGTGACGTAGGCCGACAGCCGGCCAGCCAAATTCTGCCCTTCAAGCAATTCAACCGCCCGGGCGGCTAAAGCGGCATCCCCAGGCCTGAGCCAAGCTTCATTTTCGGTCACCAAGTCCGCCAGCGCGGGTAAGGTAAAAGAGCAGGCCAACCCATGAGGCACACCGAAATGGACGGTCAACGGATAAGAGATAGCATGGGCCAAGGCGGTTCTATTCTGACTGATGGCCAAGCCAGCCAGGAGGCTACTTTGTTGTAGACCAGCCCGCGCCGCCAGATTGTCGGTAGCCGCCAAGGCTTGGGGTAAAGCCTCCAAAGCTAAAACTAGACTTTCCCGAGCCCAGGCCAGACTGACTGGAGAGGCTCGACGGTTCCAAAGGCTTTCAAAGGCGTGGGAAATGGCGTCCAACCCTCCCCACCTGGTCTGCGATTCAGGTAAAGACATTGTCCATTCAGGCTCCAGAAAAGCCGCCCGAGGGTACAAACATGTATCATCCAAAGAGAATTTCTTCCGCCTCTTCATATCCCAGATGGTGGCGAAAGGAGTAACCTCGGCTCCTGTGCCGGCGGTAGTGGGCAGACAATAAATCGGCAGAGCCGCGGTCAGCGGCGGAGGTGCGGGGTTTTGATTCAGGTGGCGATCAAAAGTCCAGCCGACTTCGCCGGCCAAGGCAGCGGCAAAAGCTTTGGCGCTATCCATAGCGCTGCCTCCGCCAAAGGCGACTACGACCTCAACCGCTTTTTCTCGAAACAGCCTCGCGGCGTCATCCAAATAATCAAGTTCCGGATTCGGCAAGACAGGGCATATCTGCCAATCAGCCACCGGCAAAGCGGTCCGCAGCCGCTCGACCGCCCCTCGACGGATCAGGCCTTCCGTGGTCACCAGCAGAACTTTACGGCCACCAATATATTTCTCCAGTCCCGCGGAAGCCTTGAGGCCCGCCTGAATTTCCACTGGTTGACGATGAGTCCAGTTTTCTAACATTAAGTCACCGAGTGCCGGGTATCAAACTCAATATTTCATCTATGGACATCAGGTCGGCCTCAACTTCCCAAGCCCGCCCGTGGCGCAGAATGGATTCCGCTGTCCGTTTCATGGCCGGATAGGCGCTACGAAGGAGATGATTGGCATAAATGATGATATTTACACCCATTCCCTCAAGTTCGTCTTCCGTAACCCGGTTGTAACTCGTGGGTACGGCCACTAGAGGGCGCCTGTCAGGCAGATGGTTGTAGCCCTGGCAGAATTCGGCAATCTCACTTGGGTCTTTTTGCCGGGAATGGATCATGACCGCATCCGCTCCGGACTTGATGTAATTTTCAGCCCGAACCAGAGCCTCATCCGCTCCGCGACCAAGAACAAGGCTCTCGATTCGGGCGATAATCATAAAATCAACCGATATTTGAGCTTTTTTACCACAACTGATTTTATGGCAGAACAGCTCCATAGATTCTTGATGTTGGGGGACATCCGTACCCAAAAGAGAATTCTTTTTCAGCCCTGTTTTGTCTTCTATGATGACCGCCGAAACGCCCAAACGTTCCAATGTCTTTACAGTGAAGGTGAAGTGTTCGGCCAGACCTCCGGTGTCCCCGTCAAAAATCATAGGTTTAGTAGTGACTTCAAATATTTCCTCCACACTGTGAACCCGGGACGAGATATCCACCAGTTCTATGTCGGGCTTGGCTCGAACAGTGGAGTCAATCAAGCTGCTGCTCCACAGCCCATCGAATTCCCGCAGACCATAATCAGTTTTAATATGGGTATTCTCTACGAGAGAACCGGTCAAACCATTATGAGCCTCCATAAAACGCAACAGAGGTTTGGCCGCTAAAAGGCGACGCAACGAGGACAACCGGCGTTCCGGTAATACCCCCACCTCTTTTAAGGACTGATTCAGCCGCGTGGATGAGATCCCACGAGTATAGGGCACTTCCACCAATTGCCCGCCCCATTCGGCGAGAGTCTCAATGACTTTACGCCTGGTTTGGCTTTGAACTCCGTCTCGCCAGTCGTCGCCATGAACCACAAAACCCGGCTTCAAGGCCTTAAGGTTGGCTGTATAATCCAAAGTGGTCTGAGGAACAGTGCGGCTGACCCCTTTAAGGGCGCTCACCACTACACATCGCTCCTCATACGTCATGTAAGGTAACCGCTTATAGGAGGCGATGGCCTCGTCCGTCAATAAGCCGACCACTACTTCACCGAGCTTGGCTGCCTCATTAATAATGTTCAAATGACCAGGATGGACCAAGTCGGCGGACATGCCGACATAAACCGTTTTCATAAGCCCTTCGTCATTCTCGTCATAAACCGCGCCCCGTTTTCTTTCGGAGTCATGCCTGGCCGGCCCAGATCAATCCGAGAGATAGGGGCCACAAGTATTTCTAAGAAATGGGGGCCGTTAATATCTCTCAGATTTATAAAAACTTCGGCGATTTCACTCTGGCTAGTCAGCCGTCGGGCTGAAGAATATCCACAGTTTTGAGCCAAAAGGGCGAACTCCAGACCTACGGCGCAAACCGGCTGCCTGCCCACCGACTCATGGCAAGAATTGTTAAGGAGGATATGCCAGAAATTCGCGGGCCTCGAAGAGCCGGCCAAACCCAGTATGCCCATATGCATCAGTAAAGCGCCGTCACCATCCAGGCAAATAAAGCGCCTGTCAGGCCGAGCCCAGGCCGCGGCCAGGGTGATGGCGGAGGTGTGCCCCATGCTGCCAACCGTCAAAAAATCCGCACAATATTCACCACGCTTCAATCTCAACTCCCACAATTCCCGGCTGGCCCGGCCAGTGGTCGATACGACCATGTCGTTCGATGAAAGTTGCTCCAAGATGCACTCTATAGCCTTTTCCCGAGTCATCAGGGAACTATCAGGCCGGAGTCGTTTTTCCCCAAAACTCTCTATTTCTTTGAACGTCCCTTTTCGAATCAGCATAGCCGCCGGCCCTGAACGACACCGCATACTCTCCCAAGCCAAGTCTATTTCCATTTCAATGTTTGAATCAGGCCCCACGATTCGATAAGAAATACCCAGAACCTCTAAAAACGCCGGGGTAATCCGACCTTGCTTGACATGTTGTGGTTCATCTTTGATACCGTTCTCGCCCCGCCAACTGATAATCAACAACATCGGTATGGCGTAAACTTCCGGATCAGCCAGCGAGATCAAAGGGTTAACCGCATTGCCCAAGCCGGAATTCTGCATATAAACCACAGACGGCCGACCAGTGGCCAAATAATGCCCGGCAGCCAGGGCCACCGCACTCCCTTCATTGGGAGCTGGCAAGTGGCTATCAGAATCAGAAAGAACAGCGCAAAAGTCCGCCAACAGGGAATCCGGCACTCCCGTAATCAGTCCGGCGCCTTTATGATTTAATAATTCGATAAGTTTATGAGAATCAATCATATATGACCTATCCGCGCTGATAACCCTTTTCCTGTATCCAGTCAACTACTGCTTTACCCGACTTGCCTAAGTGGGCGATATAGCGTTCACGGATTTTAAGAATGTCATACGTCAAATATGTTTTCGAATCTAGCAAGGCGTCTGTGATTTTCTCGGTGATGATTCCGCGATCAGCAGGAGAGAAGACCGGCCCAATTCTTGGTTCAAGCTCATCCAGCCATTTGAAGGTCAGATCGGCGTATTCGAATTCATTGAGTTCAGTTGATGGAATCCGCAGCGTTATTACAGGACGCTGATAAATGAATGCGTAGTCAAACCGAATACTTGAACTGTCGGAAATCAAAATATTCGATTCCGCCATGGCGAGGCCGCAGTCCGGTTCACGGTCGAACCGTATGTTCTGGCTAGCAATCGCTATCTTTTCCACATCTTCCAACAGTCTTTTCTCATGCTTGAAGCTGTGAGGATGCGGGCGAAGGATAAAGTTGAAATCTAGTTTTGCCAGTTCCGCAATGAATTTGGTTCCATAGATGGAAAGAAACCCTTTTCTTCCCCATGAAGGCGCTAGGAGAACGGTTTTCTTCGCATTGGCCGATTTTTTTCGCTTCAGATCTGCCGTTGACAAGAGAACATCGAAATAGGGCGCGCCGACGGAAACACACTCTTTTGGTTTGAGTCCTCTTAATTTTTCCGTTTCACGGATGCTTCGCAAAGCGAAATCGCCAACTGTGAGAACTGTATCGTAATAATCCAAGGAATGTTTTCGATAAAAGGCGATATCTGAAATGGCGTGAAAAATATGGGTGAGGCATTCAACTTTTTTCGGTCTAGCCAAAGGAAAGCCCTTACAGCCGATGTTTGGCGTTGTCGCCAGCAAAATTTTCGCCTTCAACATACCGAACTTAGCGAAACCGACGGCACCGGAATCGAGATAGTGCGGAGTATATTCGGTCGCCTGGATGAAAAGCCCCGGGTCATTTTTGTCCAATGTGCAATAACAGAATGGAACTTTGCGTTCTATCAACTCTTCCACTATCGGCTTAAAGGTATTCCAATAGGCTGTGCCTTCAGAGAAAATAATAATATCGCTTTCTGGCCAAGATACAGATAAAGCCCGAGAAGTTTTTTGTGTGAAACGTTTCCAAAGCGATGGCAGACGGTTGCTCGACAAGGGAATCCAGGCCTCCTTTCATTAATCACTCCATATTCTCAGATTGATCTTCCAGTTTTTGTTTTTTACCACCGAAGAACAAATCTTTTATCTTTTCCCGAATGGTTCTCAAATAAAGTAACGCGGATATAATTGCGGCGGTAAGGCCTTGAAGAAGAAGGCTGCCAGTAGCTGGGTCAATATAGGCGTAGGCGGAGGATGGACAAATTAAAGTCCCTATGAAAAACATAAAGCCGAAGAAAATGATTGCCATGACTTGAAGTATCACCGGTTAAGCCCTCCAATCAGCAAATCCTTCAGGATTCTGAATATTCCAGCCAATTTCTGAATTTCTAGATTGCTTTGTTTCACTCGCAATGACGGAAATGGGTTTTTAGAGGTCACCCAATGCTTCTTATGTCTCCAAAGTAATTCTTGTTGGAAAACAGTCGCGGCTTCCCTCCAGTTTTGGATATTAGTGCTTTTGACATTGGTGAAGGTAAGCCACTCCGTCTAGAAGATTGATTTAGTACACAATACTCCTCTGGCAAAAACTTATATGGAGATTTGTTCTTTAGAGGTTTCGTAATATTCATGAAAGTAAATCTCTGTAAAAAGCTTCGTATTTCAAAATAATATCTCCAATTTCAAAATTAGATTTTATTCTTTCGCGTGCCCGCTCTCCCAGCGAAACACGTTCATTGGGTGAAAGGCGGAGCAATTTTTCAATGCCGGACGCCAGCCCAGCCATATCACCGGGAGCCACAACCACACCTGTATCTCCTACAATGTAAGCGGAATCGCCCACATCCGTCACTACACAGGGCACACCGGAAGCCATGGCCTCCCCAAGCACATTCGGAAATGCCTCTGAATGGGAAGAAGAGACAACAATATCCAAACCACTTAAAATATAAGGAATATCCTTTCGTAATCCTAATAATTTAATTTTTTCCTTAATCCCATAATGCTTTGCGGTTTCCAGAAGTATGGTATTGTTTTCATCAAGGCCTTCACCTACAAGCACATAACGCACATTTTGAATATTTCGCGACACTAAAGAAGCTGTCTCAAGGAAACCTATATGGTTTTTTATAGGGTGGAAACGACCGATTATACCAACCAACGGCGTTTCTATATCGATCCTCAATTCGGCCCGCATTTTCATTTTTGCTGAAGAATTCGGCCTATAGCCTGCCAAATCGAAACCATTTGGAATCAGCATCATTTTCTCAAGTGGATAGGCTATTTTGGTATGAAAACGCATTGCATTCCGCGAACAAGAAATGATTTTGTCCGGTATCAATTTTGAAAAATAAGCACATATAGGAAGACCTATTTTTCTGGAAAAAAATGAAATGTTTTTGCCCTTTTCTCCGCAACGTAAACACCAAGCAATTTTTTTAATCCCTGCTAAACGAGCTGCCAAACCGCCAAGCACATCCGCATGATATAGCCAGGTATGAACAATATCCGGCTTCAAAGTACGGACGCGCATCGTTAAATAATAAAATACACTAAGAAAAGATAATATATTTCGCCGCATTCCTAAGGCTTCAACTTTTATTCCTAAATCTCGAATACGCACACCAAACTCGCCCAACGTTGTCAATGAAATTACATGTGGAAGATATATGGATCGATTTAACCTTTCCAGTATTTTGTACAACATATTTTCCGCGCCGCCTAAATCCAGGCCGGTAATCACAAATAGTATCTTCATCGACGAACAAATCCGAAGGAAAAATTGGAAAAAGATATTGCAATAAGCAGCAATAATGGGGAGTTAGAAATTAGCACGTCCGCAAACAACCCCAAAGCAAAAGCAATACATCCAGTAAAAAAGCAAAAATCCGCGATATTTTCTACCTTTCTGTAAAATCTATAAAATATGATAAATAAAAGCGACAAATTCAGCAGCAGCCCTAAAATGCCAAAATCCGCCCACAACCCAATGAAAGAATTATGAGGCGACTTGCCGAGTACATGTTGCACTGAGCCGATCCCATTTCCCCAAATTGGGGAACGGGTGATCATTTCCATACCTGCCTTCATAGTTTCAATTCGCTTCAATACGCTATGATTTAATATGTTTTTCTTTGTTGTAAAATCGATTCTATGTATCTGCCTATTCTTCTCGGTTGTTATCTGCCTATTCTTCTCAGTTGTTATATGTGAAGTCATCCCTGCATTAGTTTGAGAATGAACCACAGTAAAATAAAATAGTAATTTGAATAAAATAACACACAGCATCGTCAATATAACGACATTTATAAATAGTCTTGGTTTAACAACGCTAAAAGCCAGCGCCATACACAAAGAAAAAAAACCGGTAAGCCAAGCCGAACGTGTAAGAGTCGAAAGCAACGCATAAATTCCAACCGTAGTCAGAGTATAAAAATATTTTGCGTTTGATTTGTATAATAAAATTATAAAAATCCAACCACAAATGATCGCCGTGCCAGCGTTACTTGCATTAATATAATACCCCGCACCACGGCCAACATTTGATAATTTACTTCCCACATGTACAAAACTGCCTGGCAGGTAATAATCATAAATAATTGTCAAGCAGGCCAACAGGAATAATATTTTTATCACCCAACATAAAAGAGAAAATAAAGGTTCTCCCCCCACATTCAATAAAATGACAACACAGGACATAATAGTCAACCCATGAAGAAATTTAGTGGCGTATGCATCGACAAGATATAAGTATCCAATTTTACCAAGAAAATAATATACAAAAACCAACAAACACGCAGACACAAACCAAATGAGAGCTGGACGCCAAATAATAATTTTACGATTTTCTCGCCATTTTAGGAATAAAAACAGCAGAGAAGTCGTTACCAGCAAATAAGTAAAATATCTGGGCGGAATTGAAGTTCTTTCGGTAAAAAACAAAAAATATGGAAAATTGCCATAAGTATGCAGCGCGAGCAAGATGACAGAAAATCCGCCAAGCATATTTGTGATACACCAGCCTTGTATCATGTTCCGTAGTCGCATACCTTTCTCCATGTGGAAATCAATCAAGCCACATTTTTGAAATACTATTCACATCAAACTGTTTCAGTTTATGCAGTGATTCATTCACAAATTTACCTCTCAAGGTATCATTGTTGATTATTTCCAGTATCGCCACACGAAGTGCATGAATATCACCTTCTGGAACCAGTATCCCCGAAACTCCGGATTCAATGATTTCATCGGGGCCATAGCGACAATCAAAACTAATCACCGGGCAACGGTAATGCATTGCTTCCATAAGCACATTCGGCCACCCTTCATACCTAGAACTCAAGACGAAACAAAGCGCATTTTCATACCACGCCGCAACATCATCCACAGCGCCCGGCATCATGAGCCGCTCGCTGATTTTAAATTCTTTGGCCAGGTTTTCCAAATTTGCGCGTTCATCCCCTTCGCCCAGGATAACCAAGTGTAGATTTGGATCTCCGATACCAGCAAACGCGGTCATCAGTCTGTCGAAACCTTTTTGTGGATGCAGCCTGCCAACGCCAAGAATATAACGAGGCGGAAGATGGGTATTTTTCTTATTTTCTATTTTCCTCGGTCCGTCCGGAGCGGGATTTGGAATAAAACATAATTTCAGCTTGGGAACCCCCATGTTTTCTAAGGAAAGTGATACCCCTTTCGAAACGGCCACAACACGTTTTGGAAAATGGTAGAACCAAGGTATCAAGTATTGGTGAAGCGGTAATAATCGTTTTGGGTCAACCCGAACGCTTACGGTTAAGCAAGCCAATTTTCCAGTCAACGACGCTGCCTGAATTACCGGGAAATTCGCGCTTTCCATGAAACTGATGATACAGTCCGGCTTTTCTTTTCGTATCAGGGCCGCTAATCTAAAAACCCGACGAATCGCATTGACAGTTTTCCCCCCAATGCTGTTTATAGGCGGGCATTTCAAATCCACCAAATTTCCGCCATATGAGTAAGTTACTTTTGAAACGTCAAATACGGCGACAAATACTTCATGGGCTTTCTGCCAAACCTGCGACAAACGTGATACGACCCGTTCCGCGCCGCCACGGTGAAGTGTAGGAATAATGACTAAAATTTTCATGGCTCTGCTTTATAATTTTTGTAGCTTCAAATACAATTCTTCCAATTTTTCAGCAATTTTCGGCCAATTCAGTTGTTCTACAAACGTTCTGCCTTGTCCACGATACAGATTACGTATTTCAAGATCAGCCATCTTCACCAATGTGTCAGCAAGGATTCGCGCATCGCCTGAAGGCACCACAATGCCCGCTCCAGAATCATCAATAAGGCGTTGCAAATAACCGACCCGCGTTCCAATTATGGGTAAACGATGCGCCATAGCTTCCAGAATTGCGATAGAAAAATTCTCATAGATAGAGGTAAGGGCAAACAAATCAGCCATGCGAAGTAACCGATAAACATCGACTCTGCCGATATTCCCACTCCAGTGAACCTGGTTTTCAATGCCTAATGCCAATGTTCTTTGCTTCAAATGGTTCAGCAAATGGCCACCGCCAGCAAAAATCCAGTTCCAGATAACTCCTTTCTCCCTGGAAAGCGCAATGGCTTCCAGAAGCATGGCATGATTTTTGATCGGTATCAGCCTAGCTACCGTCACGCCCAATAAATCAGATTCATGAAAACCAGATTCTGCTCTTTCCTCCGCTCTACTCTGAACCGTCACTTGATCAATGACATCAAGCTCAATACCCGCTTCAATAACTTCATACTCGCGCCCTTTCTCAAAACCCATGTCCAGTAAGCTATTTTCTGGCTCACCATGGGTAAACATGGCAAAATTTTGATACTGAACAAATGACCTGATTTTGCGCCGCGTGAGCCCGGAAGGATGACCAGGCAGCCATGAAACACAAGGCCAGCAAAATTCTGTCAATAATTTCCCAGGCAGCAAATGAAACAAAGAACACATCTGAACAATGTCAAACTTTTCCCTATGACGCCGTAACCAACGCAACACTGCCCATTCGAACAAATATAGATCAAGATGACGCAATGCTGCGGCCAGTTTTATGTTGATTTTATCAAGCCAATAAGGATATTCATAAAGCCAGGGCGTTTTGAGATAGACAACATACATATCAAATAAATTTCTGGCTTTTCCCACCATGGGGGAAGCCGTAACAATCGTGACATCATGCCCTCGTTGTCTCAGGTAATGAGCGGCATTCAAATCGTTGACTTCCCCCCCTCCCATGAGAGTCCCAAGCATTCTGTTTACGATCAGTATTTTCACGCTTTTTCACCTTCAATGCTGTACATAGTAGATAAAAAATATTCCGCCATAACTTGCTTTAGCCTCCAAAGCACTCCGACACAAATCCAAACCTCATATCCAACTGTTGGGCACGCTCTACTAATGCGTACAAAATTTCATGCATCTCCGGGTACTCCATAAATTCCCAATAATGTGTCGCCAATACGAAAGAGGCCTGTAAATCTACGCAGTTTTCCAGATCGCGTATCAACCTTTCCCGTTTTGCGCTCAATGTCAAAGCATAGGCACGAAGCTCGGTATGCCCACCATAACAAAGCGGCCAGGGATATGCCGTACCGTGTACTATCCTCCAAGCCCATCTCTTCAGATAAGCCATTGGGTAATCATATGTGAAGGGTCTATCACAGCAACGCCCCATGGTCCCCGATAAATTCAGCCCCGATTTTCGGATGGCGCATATCCCCTCTTTACTTAAGGTGTTGCCCGGAGGAACAAAAATGCGAATAGACACACCAAGCATGTCTTCGAGATAGTTTTTACCCTTGGTCGTTTCAGCCTCAAGGCGTTCTTTCGTCTTCCAACCATATTCACCTATCCATTTCCCGTTTTTCTTCATGTATTGATGGCTGTAACCATGAAGCATGATTTCGATTTGTCGTACATTGACTTTATCTTTCAACCACTCCACTAGTTCCATGTTCCCACCAAGCGCCATTTCTGCTTCGGGAGAGTAAGCAACATTGAAACTCCGGCCACAATGTTCAGCCACAGAAAACGGAACGATTGCCAGCGAAACAGGAATTTTGTTTTTCCAATATGGCGCGTAAACAGCTTCCAATTCCGCTGGTTGGCTGAAAAAAGAAATGTCATCGTCCCGGATGGCAAAAATATTTTTTCTCTGTTCACTTTCTGACGGCACACAAATTTTTTGTGGTGTTATAAGTTTTATCCTCCTCTCTGAAATTTAATGGTGTTCAACGCTTACGCCAATTCTGATGCCAAAGAAATAATTTTTGACGCATACGCAAAGGAAATAGGCTAGCGAAAAATAAAACTATAGTCTTTCGACGAATATCCCATCCGCCATAACGTAATGCATACCTCATACCTAGTAACGCCAGATATGACGACCCAGACAATACCAAATACATCGCCATACAGAAATTGTACTTTCCCAACTGACAAGGACAATGACTCAACCAAGCCGATTTATGCTCTTCGATCAACTCAGTCGTCGCTTCTGCCATTGAAGCGGCGCGTGATAGAGTTGACGATGCTGTTGATAAATTATCCCCTCCGTGTCGATAGTAAATACGGGCAGGTCGATTGATTATCAATGTAGATCTTTTTTTAGCTATGCGCCAATGTCGCAGCGCTAATGAGCCTCTATAAGGAGGCCAGCCAGAAATCGACAGCGCATCACGACGATAGATATCAAAAAATTCTCCCCAAAATTTTTGTTCGCAAACATGATCAATATAATCAGCTTCCATCCGCTCCACTTCAAGATGAGGCACTTTTTGACCAAATTCATCGACACATGTAAAAGATACCCAAGCAATTTCAGGCCGAGTCGCCCTGATTTCGTGCAACATATCCGTAAGTGAACCAGCGTCAAAAAATTCGTCGTCACTGTCAAGATAAACCACAAACTTCGCCTTTATTTCCCGCTCACCTCGATTACGTGCGCCATTGCAACCCATATTCTCCTGATAAACATAAACGATTCTCAGGTCGTTGAAACCGCTGATCACTTCTTTCGTATTGTCCGTGGAACCATCATCCACCACGATCCACTGAAAATTTTGCTCGGTCTGGTTACGCAAACTATTCCAGACACGGGGAAGAGTATGGGCACGGTTATAAGTTGGGGTGATGATCGATACATTTGGAATCATGAAAAATCCTTACTACGACAAGCATCGCTTGATAACCGATTTGATCAAATCCCGCTCACGTCCGCGACAGGATAAGCCTGCCAATAGCATCGACCCTCCAAACATCAATACCCCAACAACCAGGGTAAAGATGCCAGAGCCAAGTAAAGGCAGTAAGGTGGTAAAACCGCTACCGGCAAAAATCAACGCCCATATATTCCAGCCAATCCACTTGAGATGCCGACCTTTCTCAATATCGTACCCCAAACATTCCAGGCCGGACAAACCGGCCAGCAACATGACCCAATAACTGATTGAGGTTGCCAGGGCCACGCCATATACCCCCCATTTCAGCCCAAACAAAACCCAGGCGCTCAATAAAACATTGGCTATAAGCCCCAATACAGTGCGCCGCACCATTAGCCCAATCTTCCGTTCCACCTGAAATACTCGTTCCAAGGGAGCTATCAATAACATCGGCACGGTTGCCCAAACATAGCCCGAAAGCGCCCGCACGACGTTCGCCGTACTGTCCGCTGAAAATACACCCCGCTCAAACACGACCTGGATTATGACGTGGCCTAGCGTGAGCAGGAATGCGGTTCCCCCCAACCCAACATATATGGCCATGGAGATGAGGTCGTTCAGGCGTTCAGCCCTTATGGCCCGGTTGTCCTCTTCTGCGATGACCGTGATGAACGAGTCGCCCAATGCCAACAGAAGCGGCAGCAGCCCCGGCAGCATCATCCCATAAGCCAGCGCGGAAACCTCCCCCACTGAAAGAAAGGAAACAAAAATCCTGTCGATGAGAACAAATACATAGCCGATGCCCTGAAGTACCAGAAGGCCAGGCGCCAATCTAAATACCTGGCGAATGAAAAAAGAAAACGGATTGCAAAGTGGAAAAATATGATGACGCGAAATGCTCAAAATAAATGTGAAGGCTACAACAACTCCAGCACTGTAAGACCAAAGCAGCACATGTTCATTTTCCCAGAAGCAGAGTACGCTAAACAACATGGTTAAACTGATAAGGAATTCCGCCCGATATTTTGACGAGAAATTCCGGAGGGCGCGCAAAGCCGCGACAATGGACCGCATTGGCATATAAAGCATGATAACTGGCAATAGCCATAGCATTGCATCGGCCAACAAGCGTTTTCTGTCTTGATCGAAACCTATCGCCACTTCCGCTACTCCTGCTCTTGCCAAATATAAAACGATGGCCAGCAAGAACGAGACCAAGAGGGAAAAAGCAAATAAGCCCGAGGCAATTTGCCGGAATTCTTCCCTCCGGCCATCCTGCCAAGCCTTGACCATATCCGGGACGGCTATCACCTCAAACATATTGGCCCATGAAAAAACAAAAATCCCCAGAAACGCTATGGCCATGTAAAATACATCAAGCTGGGCGCTCAACCCGAGCGTGGCGGCAATCACGATGTGTTTGATAAAACCCGCCAACTTATCCAAGCTCCTCCAAAATAGCGAGGAGCCGATGGATTTCAAGAACGATTCCGAAGGCATATTACTGAAGTATCTGGACTTCATGGCCGAAATTCACCGCCGGCCGTAGCCAAGCCAGGAAGCGTTCCAGCCCTTCCGCCATGGAAACGGCTGGACGATAGCCAAACTCCCGGACTGATCGGCCTATATCGGCATAGGTTCTGACCACGTCGCCGGGTTTCCGGGGGCTTGGCCGCAAATCCGGTTTAACCCCCATGATTTCGCCCAAAAGGTCCACCAATTCCAGAATGGAAACGGTCTGACCACGACCGAGATTGTAAACTCGGTAACCGACCGGATGATCCAGGCTGGCCATGATGCCGGCCACAATGTCATCTATGTAGGTGAAGTCGCGGCTCTGGGAGCCATCGCCATAAATCGGGACTGGGTGGCCGGCGGCCATCAATTCGGCGAATTTTCTAATGGCCAGATCAGGCCTCTGCCTGGGGCCGAAGACGGTGAAGAAGCGCAAGCAATGCACGGCAAAGCCGAACAGGTGATGATACACATGGGCCAGCAGTTCACCCGCCTTCTTAGTGGCCGCATACGGCGAGATGGGATTATCGACCGGGTCGTCTTCGTGAAACGGAATTTTGGGGTTGTCACCATAGACTGAGCTGGAGGAAGCGAAGACAAACCTCCGAACTCCGTGGCGGCGCATGGCCTCCATAACCTGGGCCGTGCCATTGATATTGACGTCCTGAAAGCGCAATGGATTAGCCAAGCTGGGCTGAACCCCGGCCAGGGCCGCCAAATGGATGACCGCCTCCACTCCGCCCCCGGCGGTCAGGCAGCGGTCCAAAGCCACTGTTTCCCGGATGTCCCCTTCCACGAATTCCAACGGCCCGCCTTCAGCGGCGAAGGCCAAATTATCCTTCTTCTGGGCCTGCGGATAGAAAGGGTCAAAGTTGTCCAGGCCCACCACCCGATCGCCCCGACTCAGAAGCGCCCGGCAGAGGTGACTGCCGATGAAGCCGGCCGCGCCAGTCACCAATATGTTCATGGGTTTCCCCGTTCAATCACTTGTCCAATCCCCCAAAACATCCAAGCCAGAGCTTTCATTGAGCCGCCACCTGGCTCTCCAGCTTGATCAAAAGCCCGCTCAACTGCTCTATTTTCAACAGCAGTTCCTTCTCCCGGCTCTGGTTGACAGGCAGACCGCCCAAGTCGGACTTCAACATTTCCCCTTCCCCAAAAAAGAGCCAGTCTCTGGAAATATGAGGATATATTTCCAAGATCTTTTGCAGACTGGGCCATAGAAGACCCTGCCGATCCCGGGAAAACCAACTGTTGAAGGTCGTCTGCTTGATTTCAAGCTGACGGGCCAAAAAAGCTCTCGATTTGGCCATCTTTTTTATGACCAGGTCAACCCTTTCATAGAGTTCCATAAAAACAATCCTCGTTGCAGGCGGGAAAGAAGCGGCGCCGCCGTAACGGGGCGACAGACAAAAGGAAGCCAAAACCCCGGCCTTGGCCGGCGGCCACAGGGGATTTTGAAAATAATATTAATGATATTAGATAATAAGAGAGAGAGAGAGAGAGAGAGAGAGAGAGAGAGAGAGAGAGAGAGAGAGAGAGAAATAATCACGTCAATTACATTAAAAGACACAAAAATAAAGATGTATATATTCAAATCTCT
>Ga0082212_10000966_pt1 | contig 42289 bp, 24 predicted proteins | sample TergutNt197P3_FD_71548 | JGI IMG/M metagenome (GOLD analysis project Ga0082212, IMG submission 71548) | Neocapritermes taracua P3 segment gut microbial communities from Petit-Saut dam, French Guiana - Nt197 P3 | ecosystem: Host-associated > Arthropoda: Insects > Digestive system > Gut ...
ATCTCATCCCCCGGCCCGATCTGTTCCGACGAGAAGAGCACCTCGCCCGTGTCCGCCAGGACGATCTCGAAAACGAATATGCAGTCGTTGCCCGGCAGGTTTGAAAGGCTCATCTGAAGATCCTGCGCGCCTGCGGATACAGAAATATCACCGATATCCGGAAAAACAACGCCAAATGGAAAAACGCCCATCGGAACCGGCAGATCGTCCAGATCGACGCTTGGTTTTTGAAAGCTTTGTATCGCCATCAGCACGACTACCACAACAGCGGCGCATGACGCCAACACTGCCGTTACCTGCGTCCGCCTGCGCGTTACTACCGCTTCGAAATTAACGGGGCTTTTTGCATCGGCTACGCCTTTTACGCCGGCGACGTCCTTTGCGCCGTCGGAGCTCTTTACACGGGCGGAGCTGCTTGCATCGACCGCGCCCTCTGCATTGATAACGCCTGCGCCGCTGGCCGCGCTCTTGTCGCTTCTTAGGATCATTGCGAGCATATCGTCCATCGACAGGCACATACCGTTTTCCCAATAAACAGATCTGCCGTTCGACTCCGGCCGACCCGCCTCCGAGAACTCCTCGGGCAGCGTCAGGCTCAGCGTATGGCCGCAAACGAGCGAGACGTCAATATCGTCCGATCTCCCCTCGTAAGTCTCCACACCGGTTATCCCGCAGCCGCATCCGCTCAGCATATCCATGACTTCATCGAGTGTCATGCCGGCGCCGTCAGGCCAATAAAAGCGCGCGCCGTCCGTGGCGGGATCGCTGTCATATCTCCCGGAGCCGATCCAGAAGCAGCCGGGGTCGTCCTGTTTCTCGTCCATATTGAGCATGATGCGCTGCCCGTTGTCCATATGGATGGTCAAGGTGACGTCCGGCTCTCCGCAGTAGGACAAGTCGTCCAGATATACCCTTTTTATTTTTGCAGTCCTCTCCAAAGATAAACCGCCTTCCTGTTATATCGTTGATTCGCCTGAACAACTCCCGACGCGAGTCAGATTACGCGAGTTGCTGCATTGGAATCATCGTTAAGTTGCAATAATCTGTATAGAATTGTCACATTTTACACATTATACTGTAGAAAACGCAAAAAACGCGAACTTGCCGAAAATGTCACGTTTTCTTTGAATAATGCGCCGGAAAATGCGTTCCGGGCATATTTATGTTCGACCGCCGCCCCGTCACTCCCGGAAAAAGCAGTACCCGGAGCCGCGGTGCGTTGAGATTATGAACTCGCTCTCTTCCAGTTTCGTCCGCAGGCGGGAGACGGTTTTCTTCACGGGGTAATCGTCGCCGTACATCGTCTGTCCCCACGCCTTCTCGTAAAGGTATTCTGTGCTCAGGACCTTATCCTCGTTCCTGACGAACAGGTGCAGCATGGCGAACTCCTTCGGCGACAACCCTATGTCCCCTCCGCTGAGAAACGCCTGCTGCGCCACCGTATCCAGTTTGAGCGAGCCGACGGCATAGTCCGATGCGGCTTTTTTCGCGCTATGCAGCAGCGAATGGAAGTTCCTCACGCGGGCCCGGAACTCATGTATATCGTAAGGCTTGGTAATATAGTCGTTGCCCCCGGCTTTCAGCCCCCTGAGCCTTTCTTCGGGCTTGTCCTCGGCCGTCAGGAACAGCACCGGCGCTGAGCAACTCTCCCTTATCTCAAGCAAAAACTCGCGCCCGTCGCCGTCCGGAAGCGAGATATCCAGAACAATGACGTCGGGCGCGGTCTTCGCCAGGTGCTCCCTCGCTTCCGCAAGTGTCGACGCCGTCAGGACCGTATATCCGTCTATACTCAGAATCTGCCTGTTGGCGTCGAGTATGTCAAAATTGTCCTCGATAAGCAGGACGACGCCATTGCGCTCCGGTTGAGGATCGGACTCCGGTTGAGGATCGGACTCCGTTCGAGGATCGGGTTCATACCCGGAACCGGAACCGGGCCTATGACCTAAACCAGGTCCGGAACCGGGCGTCGAAAAATGTTCATTTTTTCTAATCTTTTGCTCTTTCATATCACATTCCCTTGTGATTATTGGGTGAATTATAACACTTTTAGTTGCAAAAAAGGCTGAGATTGCAGAATTGACACAACTATTTGAAATCAACTTAAAAAAAGAGCCGCTTTGCGGTCCGCAGCGGCCTGTTGAATAATTGCAGGGAAGCACGGGACGCAAATAACCTGTCAGCGCAGACGCCGCGAGACAATCGATCGTTATTCCTCTTTCGTTAACCGGTAGCCCTCGCCGGGAACGAATACTATTGTGTAGCCGCTGCCGGTAATTTTGCCGCGCAAACGCGATATGGCGCTGCGCACCGCCTGGCTGTCGCCGGACATCGTCTGTTTCCACAGGCGCTCATACAATTGATCCGGTTGAATTGCCCTGCCCTCGTTTTGCGCCAGCATCTTCAGCAGCGCGAAATCTTTCGGCGTAAGGACCAGGTCTTTGCCGGCAACCGACGCGCGCCCGGCGTCCGCGTCGAGAAGCAGAGCGCCGAGCCGCAGTATGCCGCTCCCTGCCCGCGCCGCGCGTTTCATCAATAAGGCGTCTATGCGCGCCGTAAGCTCGTCGTTCATGAAAGGCTTTGCCATATAGTCGTCAGCGCCGCCCGTCAGGCTACCGAGAATATCCTGATACTCCCGTTTACTGGTCAGCATCATGATCAGGGCGTCGCCTGACGCGCGGATATCCGGGATGAGCCTGCGCCCGTCGCCGTCCGGCAGCATTATGTCCAACAATACGACGTCCGGAGGCGAGGCTTTTAGCTCGGCGCGCGCTTCGCGGAGCGCAGCCGCCTCGCGAACGGAGAAGCCCGCTTTTTCAAGCACGATCCTGACGATGCGCGTTACGCCCGCATCGTCCTCAACGATCAGGACGTCGGCTTTGCTGTCGGCTCTGACGTCGGTTTTGACTTCGGTTTTGACGTCGGCTCTGCTGTCATCCGGGGCGTCGTTCCTGCCGCCGGCTTCACAGTCGGCCCTGCTGTCGGCTCTGTTGTTCATGGCTGCGTCTGATCCCTTTCCTCTTTCTCTTTGATGGCAGGGAGCGTAAAGCGGAAAACAGCCCCTTCGCCGGGTTTACTTTCCACGCTTATCTGTCCGCCGTGCGCGTCAACGATCTGTTTGCAGATATAAAGTCCGAGCCCTGTTCCTGCCCTTCCCGCGCGTTTACCGGGGTAGCGCTTGAACAATTGCGGCAGAATATCGGGCCGGACGCCTTCTCCGTCGTCTCTCACCGAGACAATCACCATGTCGCCCACCGAAGCGCCGCCAGCCAAAACGCCGCCCCCCGATGCGCCGCCTCCAGAATCGCCGACAGCTGCTACGCCATCCGCCGACGCGCCGACAGCCGCTACGCCATCCGCCGTTGCGCTGCCAGCCAAAACGCCATCCGCCGATGCGCCGTCGACAGATGCGCCAATCGAGATCTCGCCGCCTTTCGTATGTTTGACGGCGTTTGATACCAGATTGACCAGCACCTGTAAAATACGTTCTTCATCGGCATAGACAAGCGGCAGGCCAGCCCCAATGGAGAGCGAGAGCCTGTTTTCGTTCATGTCCAGCGCCCCAAAGTACCGGTACGCGACTTTTTCTATCAAATCGGTCATGTCGACCGGTGTGAAGTGCATTATAAACTGCCCGTTTTCCACGGCGGCGGCGTCCAGCAACTGCAGGACCATCCGCTCCGTGCGTCCTGTTTCAAACAGGATCTGCCGCATGTTTTCCTTGATCTGCGACGGATCCGTCCCTTCCGTGTCCGCTATGTCGGATGTATACTGGGCGAACCCTGTCAGCACCGTCAGCGGCGCCTGAAGTTCATGTGACAGGTTGTTCACGAACTCCTGCCTCATCTCGTTGGAACGCCGCAGCGTGTCCGCCTCCATCCGGGATTTTTGCCTGTCCGCTTCCAGCCTTGCGTTCTCGGCGACTTTTTTTATCATCACCAGCATAAGGTAGTAAACGGCGAACGTCATAATGGTCAGCATGAAAATAATCAGCACGTACGGCCAATCGTTGTCCGTGGACACTATAAAATAGTCTGAGCAGAAGAACATGGACAGCAGCGCCAGAAACACCGTGACCGGTATCAGCGCCTGCATTTCGCTTCTTCTCATTTCGCGCAGCGGCGGCCATATCACTTTACTCATGACCAGCGCCATAAGCGGGACTGTCAGCAGGAAGAACAGATGGTCTATTCCGATCGTTTGGATTATAGTGCTGATCAGCCATGTATAGTTTCCTGCAAGGATCACGAAGTACAGCACCTTAACGATATCCACTCTGGTGACCCGCCATATATAAGGGACGCCGAGTATGATGGCGGCGTATATTACCGGCGGGAACCAGTAGCCGACCACCATTATGGCAAAACCCACGGCGAGTACCGGCAGCATCGTCAGAAACAGCGAGCGTTTCAGGCCCTCGCGCATCGTGAACAGGCACAAAAACCCGCACGACAGCAGGTACACTACATTATACAATGCTGTCGATAGTATGTTGCCCGTGTTAATAAATCCCATTTGGCGGTCTCCTATCCGGACGTCCTGCGCTGCTGCGACCATTCTACACTATTCCATGATCGTTTTCCACATTTTTTGTCGTTGAGGTTTTATCGCAGAGGGCTTGCTGAGAGCCTGATCAGGTACTGATACGGTCACAGGCCACGCCGCGTCGAAAAAGGGCCGCGTCATATGAACGCGTTATACCCGCGGCCGGAGTGTTGGCAGGACTCTTTCGGCAGCGGGTATATCTGTTTCGGGCTGCTGCGGGCGGGGAGCCGTGGATAAAAGTCGCGTTATTGGATCCGGGTTGGATATTCCCGTTCATGATATGGCGCCTTTTATCCATGGCTCCCGGGCAAAGCGGTAAAGTTGGGAGGAAAACATGTTGTAGAATATGAAGGTGGCTTTGCCTGTCCGCAACCGATGAGTTGTTATGTAATGATCAGTCTTCCTTTTTCTTCGCGTTCCTGACGGCGGCCGTCAGTGTTCCGATTCCGAGGAGCGCAATGCACATGGCGGTTATCCACAGCCATACCGTCTCTTGAATACCGGTCTGAGGCATCGCCGACAGCGGGATTTCAATCTCGATGATCTCTTCCTCTTCCTCTTCTTCTTCGTTGCGATACTCGCCCAACGGGATCTCATCCTCAAGAAGCATCTCTTCTTCCTCTTCCTCTTCTTCAATTATTACCTCGGAAGATAACACTTCAGGCGCAGGCTCTTCATGCTGCGGCTGCGGCGTCGGAGTCGGATTCGGCGTCGGCGTCGGCGTTGGGGTCGGCGTCGGTGAAGAAGTGTTGCGCCCCTGAGCCGTGTATGTGTTCATCAGCGCTATCATAGCGTGCGCGTCATAGTTGGCGTCGTCCGTCCTGTTGACGTCGGGTACGTCCACCGTTGCGGAGTCCCCTTCGCAGTCGTATCCGCCGACCGCGTAATTTTTCTCTGTGACTGAGTATTGGCCTGCCGCGAGATCGTTGATGTACCATTGCAGCGTCCCATCCTCGAGGACATAGCAGTTGTCGTCGATCGTCAGCGTCATCGCAAAGCCTTCCGGTCCTGTTAAGGTGATCTCGAAATCAATCGGGAGCGCCTGCACGCCGCTGAAGCGTTTCTCGACCAGCAGGGAGTACAAGGGATCCGGGTCGGGGTCAGGGTCGGGGTCCGGGTCCGGGTCGGGCGCGTAGAAGTTCGTGATGGTCACTTCTATGTCCTCGCCGGTCGTTACATAGACGTCGTACTCGCCCTCGGCGCTCACTCCCGTTACATCTATCAAGTTGTAGCCATCGATCTCGCCCGGAAGCAGTTCCTCCACCCTGTATGCGCCGGATGTGAGGCCACCGAACATCACTGTTTGGTTATCGTAATCGATCGTCAGCGACTCATCGTAGTCGGCGCCGTCAGTCACCCTGATCGTCACGCTCCAGTCCTCCGGGAAATCGACCCCGTCGAACTTTTTGCTAACCGCGATGCTGCCCCTCGGCGCTTGGGTTTCGATCGGTTTCGCCTCATAGTAGTTGGTCAGTGTCACATCCGTCGCGTCGCCGATCGAGACTTCGTAATCGCCTTCGCCTTCAACATTAACAAAGTTGTAACCGTCGATACCGCCAATGTCTTCTTCGCTGACTGTGTAGAATCCCGGCGCCAGATCGTCGAAAGTCGCCGTTCTGTTTGCGAAGCTGATCGTCCTGGTCTCGTTATAACCGGCGTCGTTTGTCAGTCTGATCGTCGCTTCCCAGTCCTCCGGGACCGGCCCCGCGGCCGTACCGTCGAAGTCGAACGCTTTTGTGACTGTCAGGCTGCCGGTGTTGTTCTCAAAGAGATGTACATACTCGCCTTCGCCGTAGATCACGATGCTGATCTTGGCGCCGGACGACCATGCGTACCATCCGTCTTCCCGCTCGACCACCGCGTATGTTCCAATGTTGCTGCCGTTGTTCCCTGTGCTTTGGTTGTCGCCATGGAAGAATTCCACTGTACCGCCAGTGCCGAACCCGCCAAGGGATCCTGAGCCTGTAACCCCCAACGCTAGTCCATAATAGTAGTCCTGGTCCTCATGATCTTCCGTCGGGGTCCAAATCGCGATATAATTATTGGCCTGTTTGAATATGACGAACTCGGGCTGTCCGTTACCTACAAATGTGTACTCTTTCGGATTGTCAACTTTGATCGTGTCTCCCTGCGCCGCGAGCGCAGCCGGGATCGTAAGCGTGACGATCAGCGCCACAGATACGATGATTGCCAGTAACTTTCTGTTGTTCTTATAGTTTTTCATTTTCCTTACCTCCATTTTATATTGTACAAATGATGTTGATGTGTGTTGTTATCGCTTTCCCTTTGCGGTAACTATGGCGCTATTATGAATCACACATGTCACTTTATTGTTACAGATTTCACAGTTATTTGTGACAATTACGACGTTATTTTGCCCTTTTCAGTGCTGTAACGTTGAGTTTTTCAACATTTTATGCGGAATTTTCACAGTCAGAATCCGGCCGCGTAACCCCGGCCCGGCGCGGCGCCGCATGTATACAGCGCCGCCGACGCCAGGTCGCGCGGCCGCGTAACTGTTGCGCCGCAATGACTTTCGCCCCGGCGTACAACGGGCGCGTCGCGCGTCTGTACTCGCGGTCAAAGCTGCGGCAGGTTCTTGGCAGGGCTGCGGCGCTTTGAAAGTAATGTCACAACAGCAGAAACCGCAGGGCAAATAAAGAACGCGAAAGTGACCAAAACGGTACTTTCGCGCTGTCTTTGAGGATCCTTCACTTCGTTCAGGATGACATGCCCGGACGTTTGTCAGCAGCTATGTTCAGGATGACATGCCCGGACGTTTGTCAGCAGCTATGTTCAGGATGACATGCCCGGTCGCATCGAATACAACTCCACACGCGCCGCTCCGGCGCGTTCCACACTCCACTCTCCACTCTCCTCACTCAGCACTCCTAACTCCTAACTCCTAACTCCTAACTCCTAACTTCAAACTCAACTCGCGCCGTCCCGGCTCTCTTCCCTGTGCAGGCAGTACCCCGAGCCGCGATGCGTTGATATCACGAACCCGCTCTCATCGAGCTTGGCGCGCAGCTTGGACACCGCCTTCTTGACGGAGTATGTGTCCCCGTACATCGGCTGCCCCCACGCTTTTTCATAAAGATACTCCGCGCCGAGCACCTGATCCTTATTCCTGACAAACAATTGGAGCAGCGTAAACTCCTTTGGCGAGAGGCCCAGGTTTTCGCCGTCAATAAACGCCTGCCGCGAAACCATGTCGAGAACGATCGACCCGAGAGTCAGGTTGGCGGTGGTACTCCGGGCGTCATGCAGCAGCGAAATGAAGTTCCCCACCCGCACCCTGAATTCCGCTATATCGTACGGCTTCGTAATGTAGTCGTTCCCTCCGGCTACCAGCCCGGCAAGGCGCTCCCCCGGCTTGTCCTTCGCCGTTAAAAACAGCACGGGAGCGGAGCAGTACCCGCGAAGCTCCGGCATGAACTCCAGCCCGTCGCCGTCCGGGAGCATGATGTCGAGCACGATAACGTCCGGCGCTGTCGTCTTCAGAAGCTCCCGCGCGCCGGCAAGCGTCGTCGCGCTCAGGACTGTGTAGCCTTCACGCGCCAGCGCCTGCATGTTCGCGTCGAGAATCGCGACGTTATCTTCGATCAGTAGAATCAATCCGGACGCTTCCCCTGCCATAGGCGTTCTCCTCCCAAATGCAAGCTGCTCCGCGGCGGCGCGGTTCATTCAGCCGGCTCCGCAACAACAACCTGCAGCACCGCGACCCGTGCCGACGGCTCGGCGACCCGACCCGGCGCGGCAGCGCGATCCCCGCAGCCGGCCCTCGTGCGACCCGCGACCACGCGCGTTTCACCCTTTCAGCCCGGGGAAGGTCACGGTCACTGTCGCGCCCTTGCCGGCTTCGCTTGCTATCGCGATCTCCCCGTTCATCTCATGCGCGATATCGCGGCACATACTGAGCCCGATGCCGGTGCCGTCCTGTCTGCCGGATATGCCGTGTTCAAACACTTTCGGAAGCAGTTCCGGCCGGACGCCGTCGCCATGATCCCTGACGACCAGACGGACGCCACCGCTTTGCGTACCGCCGCTCCCGCCTCCGTCAACTCCGCTATTCGCGCCTGCGCCCTCCGGGCAAACCATGATCTCGATACCGCCGTGCCCGCCGTGCGTAAGCGCGTTGTCAAGCAGATTCCACAGCAGCCTCGTCAGCGAATCGGCGCTGCCGAGCACAGGCAGCGGCTCCCCGGGCAGATCCAGCGTGAGCTCCCTCCCGTTTTTTGACGCCATCGGTTCGAACAGCCGGACGACCTGCCTTGTCAGTTCGCCGAGGTCAACGGGCGCGAACCCGCCGCCGTCGGGGATATCGGACAGGCGCGAAAGCCGCAGCGTATTCGACGCGAGGTCCGCCAGACGTTTCGACTCGTCGCTGATCTTCTTTAGATTCGTCAGAGTCAGATCGTCGATACGCCCGTCGCTTATCCTTTCTGCGGCAAGCTGGGCATAGCTTGACATGACCGTGAGCGGCGTGCGCACTTCGTGAGAGAGCGTATCGATCATATAGGCGCGTACTTTCGCCGACTGCTCCATCGCGGCGGTTTTCGACGCCATCTCCTGTTCCCTGATCTCCATTTCCGAATACTGGCGGGCGAGGATCACGCTCTCCGCCATGATCATATACATATTGGTAAGCACCGGCGTCATATAAAGCAAATGGTCGGCGAAGTATTTCGAGAAGAACCCCACCACTACATATAATACGAGCGCGATGATGTACAGCCACTCGACCGAGCCTTCCCTGAAAACGCGCGACCTTACCGCCTTGTACAGGGCAAAAAGCATCGGCAGGGCTGCCGCGACGCTGAAAACGGTCGTGAGCCAGGCGACGTTCATCGGCAGCAGCGAAAACGCCGCAGCGCCCGCGACGCACCAAATGATCGTCAGATGTAAATGCCGCGCGATCCACTGCCTGTCGAACACATAAAGGCTGAACATAGCGATAAACGCGGCGTGAAGGAAAAACAAAACAAGAAAGATCCTGGCGTCAAGTACGCCTGTTGCCATTGAGAACCAGCCTGTCAAATCGCTGATGCCGTCCGTTTCCAGCGCCAGCCGCCAGAAGCAAAACAGGCATAAAAGTGAAAACAAAAGATAAACAGACATCTTTCGCCGCATGAAGTACAGCGCGAAATGATAAAACGCCGACGCAAGGATAAAACCCATAGCGAGGATATACAGCGTCCGCGTACGGAAAAACCATGAGAACAGGGCGTCGTGTTCGCCGAGCTTCATTATGTTGTTCATGTGCGGGCGCATCCAATGATAAGTGCTTGCCTGTACGACGATCTCAACCCTTCCGTCTTCGGCCACAACGGGGATCAGGACGCTTTCAAAAGAGGGGCTCCCCTCTTCGGGATTATCGGCTACCACGCCCGCGCCGCGCTCGTACCTGCCGTTTATATAAAGCCTGTAGGCGGAGTAGATCTCCGGAACGTACAGCATGAGAAGCCTCGAGTCTTCGGTGAGGATCGTCAGACGGTACGTCGCGCAGCTGTTTAAGGAACTGCCTTCGCCGCCCCAGTTGTCCGGAACGCCAATGAGAGGCGCGTCGCCGGGAAACTCGCTCGGCTCCAGTATGCGGTCCTGCGCGTACTGCCAATCGCCAGTCAGTTGGTAAACGGCGGCGGATAAATCGACCGGGCGCAGATCCAGCGTCCCGTTCTCCGCGCTCCCTTTTGTCTGCCCGAGCGGCAGGCACATGAACAAGAGCAGGACTGCAAGGATGATGACCATAAGGCTTATAGAGAGTATAATGTTTAATTTCTTCATAGGCTATCGCACCCCCGGTAAAATCCTATACAATCGTCACGTTGAATCTTTTTCCTCCGCCGCATCGCCGAATAACGTCTTCATGTAGTCGCGCTTCCCGTATATAACGCGGACGACACGTACAATATCATCCTGGAATCTGTAAAACACCAAGTAATTCCCGCAGACGAGGAAGCGGTAATTGTTCGGTATCTCAGCAATAGACGACAGCGGGGCGCCGATTTCCGGAAAGTCCTCAAGACGGCGTATTGCTCTCATTATTTTCAAAATCGTATTTTCAGCGGCCGCGGGATTAAGGAGCCCCTCAGAGATGCTCTCCTTTATTTCATCAAGGTCGTCGCTCGCTTTATGCGTGATTTTTATCTCAGCCATACTGCACCCCCAGTGACGCCTCGACTTCCTCGATGGACAGCCAGCCTTGTTCACGTCCTGACTTCTCACCCTCCGAAAGCAGTGAAATAAGTATCGATACGGCTGTCATTTTCTCGTAGTCCGCGATATCCACCAGCGCGTACCGCCCCCTGCCGTTCTTGGTCAGAAATACAGGTTCGCCTACGGCGACGTCCCGCAGCACTTCGTTATAGTTTCTGAGATCGGATACCGGTTTGATGTTTGGCATGGTTTTCACCTCCTTTTCTGTCATCATTGTACAATAATATTTCGTAAAATACAACACTAAATCTTACGGTTATATTTTACAGCAAAGAAATCAAGAAATCAAGCTCCACGAAGGGGGCGCCCGTCAAGCGGGTACTCGCATACCGGCGTTCTGAGCCGGCTCCCTACGGCAAAGCGGCGGTCTCCATATGGACCGCCGCTTTGCGCTTTTGCGCTTACTTATTGGAATTTACTTCGGGCACAATACCCCCCGGGCGTCGCGATGAGCCGGAACGGCGCTATTGACGCTTTGCGACCTCCTAAACGCGACGCGGGTAGTAATCAGAACTCAGAACTCAGGTGTAGTGAACATCCTTGCCCGTCTTTTTGATGATGACCGCCAGGACTATGACCCCGACCATCGCGGCGCACAGCGAGAATATCCACAGCGGGAACGTATCAACTATTCCGGTTCGCGGCATCTCGCCCAGCGGCACGTCATCCTCTTCGAGCTCGACGACGTCACCGTCGTCTTCTATGTACACCTCTTCTTCTTCAACTTCTGTCTCTTCCTCTTCTTCCTCCTCCTGATCGTACTCGCCGAGCGGGATCTCTTCTTCCTCGATGACTATCGGGAACACGACGAGAGGAGGCTCGTTTTCCTCTATGATGACCGTCGGGTTAGGATTGCGGTTACCGGGGACATAAGGCGTGTTCACCCGAATAATGGCTTCCGCGGAGTCCGGCCCGCCAAGTACGACTTTGTACTCATTATCTATCTCGATCTCCATCCCTTCCCGGATAAGCGTCGCGGTATTTACCGTATCGCGCGAGATCGTTATAGTGTACTCTGCTACTATGTACGAAAGCTGCAGGTCATACTCTTCCGAGTCCGGGTTGAACCGCTTGTACAGTTCATATGTGAGGTCGTCGCCGCCGTTGTAGTAGATATCCTCGACCATGCCGTATATGTATAGGTACTCAAGATCGCCGACCTGGCTTTCATCGACCGACACTACTATCCTGAACGTAACGCTTGCTGAACCGGTGGACGTTGTAAATGTCGCGCTGACGTCCTGCCACACGCCATTGGCGTCCCTGACATACTTCCTGACGTCGACGGTGACTGCGCCTCGCGGCCTGATCCTGACGACCGCTTCATCCTCGCCGATAAGGATCGGGTCTTCGCTTGTTATCGTCGCAGTGTTTCTGACTTGCGCGGCATTGCCGTCCGCGGTCACTGTGATCGTGTAGTAGAATATCAGCGAAGCCTGCGGCGCGAGGGTGAACTCTGTTCCGTTCGCGTAGGCGATGAAGTCGCCTCCTTCAAAGTATCCGAATGTGACGCCGTCAGACGCCAGTCCTGCCGTATCGGGCAGGTCGCTGAGCGAGACTGTTCCTCCCGCGGTTCCGACGTTGCTCACTATGACCCGGAAGATCATCGTTACTTCCTCGCCATGATCGGCGTAGTAAACCGGATTATCCACGACCTTGTATACGACGCCTGCTCCCGTTTCATACCCTTCTTCGACGACGTCTTTTTCTACGATGAACGCGGGCTTTGCAACGGGGTTGACAGTCACAAACGCGCTGTCATCCACGGTCGTCTCTTCCGCATTATCATTTGCTTTATACGTCGCCGAAGCGGTGTTTCTAACGGATACGCCGCTGTTCACCCGGAGCGTTGCGTATACGACTGCCGTTTCGCCTGCGCCGAGGAGTATTTCCGCGCCGGCCGGCACTCGCGAGCCTTCTTCGTAGACATAAAACTCTGTTATTTCTCCGTCCGCGCCGTAAGTATCCGTAAGTGTCACAAGGGCAGGTCCGGTCCCGCGGTTCGTAATCGTGATTTCAAACTCAAACATGACGGCATCGTCGCCGGTAATGTTGAGGATACGGACAAACTCATCTCCTGAGCCGTCGACTCTGGCGCGCTTTGTGATTGTTACTTCCGCGTACACGTCGGCTTCGATCACCGCAAACGCCGATGATTCGGCCTGATCTTCTCCTGCCGTGACCGTGACTGTGTTCGTGTACTGCCTGGTCTCGAAGTTCCCGACATTAGACGGCAGCCCGGAGACCGTCGCGGTGAACACCCGTATTTCTCCCGCCGCCAGATCAAACGGCGCGTCGACCGGAACGCCATTATAGTACACAGTCAGCGTAGAGCCGTTGCCGAAGACGTCCTGAATCGTTATGCCTGTTGCAGTGGCGAATCCGACGTTTTGCACAGTGATCTGATAGTTGATCTCAGTCGTGTCCGCGGACAGGTTCGCCAGCTTTGTCGTCGTTCCGTCGGGAAGTATGACGACCTTGTCGACTGCTATCATCGAGGCTCTGACCGGCGGAACTTCTACTTTTACCGGTTCTCTCAGATCATAGGTCGAAGAACCCGCGTCCGGCTTCGGGCTCCATTTGCACGTGACCGACGCCGTGTTCTGATAAAAATGCGCAAACGGAATGTCGATCTCGTATTCCGGCGCGTCTTCGAGGGCGAGAGCCTCTTCGGCAGCGTCAAACGCGGCCCTGCTCACAGCCAGCACGTCCGCAAGCGCCTTGACGGCGGCATTGTACACATCGGCAAGCGCGTTGTATGCCGCGGCCTTTTCGCCCGCGTCCTGTACGGCGTTTTCGTGCAACGCCCAGGCGGCTTCGTCCGCCAGTCTTGCAGCCTCGATCGCGTCTGTGTCTATTACGGGCGGCGTCGCGTCTTCGCCGTCTGCAAGAGCCGCTTCATACACGTCCAGCGCTGTCTGCGCCGCGCTCAACAGCGCGAGGTAGGCGTTCTGAGCCGCAATGTAGTCTTCGTACGCTGTTTCTTCTACCGCAAGCGCCGCGTCGTATGCCGCTTTCGCCGCGTCCATATCGGTCGTGTCGATAGCCGCCAGCCCCGCGTTGAACACGTCGAGGGCGGCTTCGTAGGCGTCATATGCCGCGTCGTATACGGCTTTCGCCGCAAACCAGTCGGCGAACTCTTCGAGCGCTTCAAATATTGCCGCGTCCCATATGTTATCGGCAACGGTGACGACGACGTAAATCTCTAAAGTACCGTACGGGGCGATCGTGTAATCGCGCGCCGCGAGGTCGCCGAAATTATCCAGCGGGAGATTGCCGGGCACGTTGTCGGTGATAACTACGGACTCAAACATCCCTTTGATTACGGTAAAGTCGTCGGTTACGTTTACGTTCTCAGCGGTGACGACGCCGGAGTTGTTCACGACTCTTATCGTGAACATCAGTTCGTTTACCCCTTCCGCCATCTCGATATATCCTGCGCTGTTCGGCGCTGCGGACGGCGGCGCGTTATCTATGTTTTTGTAAATCGAAAGCGTCGGCTGCTCTACAGGGATATCGGCGCTGTCGGTCTTTGACTCCGGCTCAACAATACCCTTATACTTTACCGTGGCGGTCGCCACATTCGTGATCGTCCCTGTGCCCGCGGTGACGTCATCTGCGTCAACCACGTACTTCGCGTAGTAGGTCACGTGATTCTTCGGCGCCAGATCGATCGTCTGCGGAAACGTCACCAGGTACTCGTCCGCGCATGAGGCGTCGCTGTAAATTTTGTCTCCCGCCAGCGAGTCCCCTATTGTGATCGACTCTATTACAAAGTCCCCTGTGTTTCTGATGAAAATTTTGTAAATCACTTCATCGCCCGCGAGGTAGTAGTCGGGCGCCGTGCCTTCCGTCGCCGCGTAAACCCTCTTGGTGATCGAGAAGCCCGAGTTTATGCTGTCCTGCGTGGCGTCGACACTGTCGGAACTGTGCGGCGCAGCGCTCGTGTACAGCGAGTTGGCACAAGCTCTCGCCGTGTTGCCCCGGTCCGCCTGGCTGCCATTGATGATCTTATCATACTCAACAGTATATTTAATGGTGATCACATTGCCGGGCATGAATGGGCTCGTCTCGCTGATCGCAGGGAACGTCATTGTAAAACCGCCTGTCGATGTGACCGCCAGGAAGTCGACGTCTGGTGTAAGCGCAGCTGAGTTGAGCGTCACACTCGTGACCTCGACGTTATTAGCGTCCGTCTTCAGGACGTCGGTTACTCTGACGTCAACGAGCGGAAGGTCTCCGTCGTTTCTTATTGTCAGCGTATACTCAGCCAGCGGATCCCACTTATCGATGTCGGTATCATCGTCTTCGATCGCCTTCTCAAGGAGTATCGAGGCTTCCTTCAGACGGTTTGTGAACTTCCCGTTCGCGTAAGCAGTTCCGCTTGCAGAACTTACATCGAGATCGCCGTAACAGACCGTAACACTGTAGTCGAATACGTCAGGGAACACATCGTTTGGGGCGCTCATTTCCCTCAGTATATATGTATGCCCGCTGGGCAGCATACCGAAGTCCACCAGCCCGAGCTGACCCTCTGTATCAGATGACGTCGCGGTTTTATACAGAGTCGTCCCGTCGCCAAGATACAGATTGAATACCGCGCCCGGAAGCGGGGAGTTTGCGTTGTCGACCTTCATGAAAGGAAACGGCGCGTCGTAGCCGAATACTGTCGGTATCGTAAAGTTCGCTACTATCGGGTCGTCAGTCAGATTTTCTCCGTCCTCGACAATATAGTAGGTGAGGGTAGTCGTGCCGTTAGCCGGTATAATATACCCTGCATCGTAACCGTTGAGATTGTCGAGCGTTATGTTGTAAGTATAGTGGTACCAAAACCAACCGTCATAGTCGCCGCCGACGATCTTCTGCCCGGAAACGTCCTTGAGATCCCAAACTAAAGTATCGACGCCGCCGACAACAGCGATGTTCTGATTATCTGCTAAAGTGTTTGAGCTGCTCCAAACAATATGCTCTCCCATAGGATCTTCAACGACCCACGCGTCAGCCCACGTCGTAATAGTTTTTGAGATGCTGTCAAATACTATGGGCAGATTCTGCGTCGTTGCTGAGTAAACATTCGTACCATCGTCGGAGCCGTTGCCGCCGGTTCCATTTACAATGGCGCGCATGGTGGCAATGTTGGTTGCTGCATAGGCTATCCCGTAAAACGACGCTGAGTGGCGTTGAGACCCGCCGTTTTTGATTTCACCCGCTCTTGCCTGTGTATTTGAAAGGCTATGGCTACCGTTGCTGCTTATACTGAGGCCGGTCACGCTTGTGCCGCTGTTCCCGCCCCTGTTCGGGTTTCCGTCGGTAAACAGTATGACGTTATTGTTCCTGATCTCGCCGTTTGGAGGCGTCGGCAGGTATCGGCCGTCGGTCTCTGCGCCGGTCTTGTAATAAAGGTTGCGCGCGACGGCAAGTCCGCACTCGACGGCAGTATAATATCCGTCAGGCGCCGTTTGGCTGTTGTTCGTAAACGCCTTTAGATTGGACAGGTAATCCAGGACGGCAGTCTTTCCCGCGCCGGTCGCGACGTTGATCCAGTAGTTCCCGTCGATCTGCTGCGCAACCGCGCTCGATCCGAACACGACGATAGACACGTATCTGTACGCGTTATCGCTAAGCCCCGCAAAAGTCTCAATGAACTCTTTCGCAGCTTCGCGTACGGCGTAGTAACGCGTCTCCACTATGCCTACTCTTCTGTCGTTGTTGTTACTCGCGGTCGTAGTACTGTTCCCGTCGGTGTCAAAGTACACACCGTCGTTATAATGTACGCAGGTGCTCTCATGCTTACCATATGAGCCGTTTGAACCGCCGCCGCAAGTCGCGCACGAATACATGGATCCTGACATATCGAGGACAAGAATCGCCGATGCGTCGCCGGGAACGATATCCTCATCCAGATTCATCCTTGTCCGCACGTCAAGCGTTACGATAAACTGGTTTTCGGCTCCGGCGCTTTCAATCGTCTTTGACACCGAGACCCATGCTTCGTCCGGAACACCGGGGCCTTCCCATCCTTCGATCAGCTTCTCTTCATCGTACAACTTAGTTCCGCCTTCGTAGCCGATCTGGTTCGTCGGGTCATTAAGCGCAATGCCTGTAAACGGCGTGAGCATAACGACCATAAGCACTGCCACGAGCAGCGCCATCGCCTTTCTGAACTTAGTTTTCTTCATATCTTTTAACCTCCAAAATTATAGTAGATCCTGTATCTTCAATGTTTGTACTGCTCATATCATTGCATACACCCTTTCTTGCATCTATGCTCGCGGTTGGGAAATTCAACAGTTTCGCGCTTTCTTCCCGGCCGCGAGTATTGTTAGCCTTATTATCACCCAAGGCTGTCACATTATTGTCACCAAGGGCATGTATCTTAACTCCATTCTACAATACGGAGTGATGAATACGCAAGCATTATCTATTACGCCTGTCACATTTGTGTTACTTTTTCTACAAATATGCAAAAAGTCTGATGTGTTCTTCATCAGACTTGTCACAAACGGGCTGCGCGCATCTACTTTTTCACGTTGAAAACAGCATTTCCGAGCGTTTTTCACACCCGCTCAGAATACGGTCGGAGATCTCCCGCGCCCCCGTGAACCCCTCTTTCTCCGCCGCTTGCGCCGCCGCGTTGAAAGCCGGGGTCAGTTTTCGCATTATCTCCTCCCCGGTTTTTCTGACTTGATTATTTCGAACGCGAATATCGCCGGCAAACGATTTGAAATCCTCCGGGTTGACTCTGTCAAGGTTCTCATGGCCGCCGATCCTCATCCCCATGTTTCTGCTGAGTTTTTCGCCAAAACGGCCGTCGTACAAGGATGTGCTGATCAAATCATACGCGGGGGCGAGCGCAACTGTTCCATCGGCGTTGTGCAGCAGCGAGAGATTCTTGGCGTGAGCGTCGCAATTACCGATCAGATAATTGAAAACGCCCCACTTTAGCAGCATCCTGATATCTTCAGCCGGATTCTTTGCGTGCCTTGCAAGCAGATCGCGAATCATTCTGAACCCCGGCCCTCCGTCATGTTCATATTTCATGTCGGTTCTTATTCCGCACGCCTGGCAGCAGTCTTCCTGATGTATCCGGCTTACGAGAATCCGCCCTTTGACGTCTGCGCAGGTAATGATGCGGTCATACCGCTTGATGATAATGACGGGAGTTTCAGGGTACAGAATATCGACGAACGCCGCCTGAACACCGCACTCCGGCGCCGCGCGCATGCATAGGAACTCATTCAGTGTTATGTGCGGGTATTCGCTCTCCAGAAGTCCGGGTTTTATAATATGTGTCGAAGGCGAGCCGCGGGCAGGAATGCGCCACCCCTCCCTTATCGACTCGCCCGGGCTGTGATAGAGCGCGATTTTCTCCTGCCCGCCCGCAAGAGAAAGCCGCGTGCCCTCCCGGATGCGAGTCATCACATCGCGCGGACTTTCCGAGATTCTGGATATAGCGTCGGCAAAGGGATAGTACTCGTGGCTGCGGTTGGCGCCTCGCGTCGAGTCGGATCCCGGTGAAATGTCGTATCCGGCTGCCGCGCCTGAACCTACGGCCTCCGCGCCAGAGTCGGGCGCATCGCTAAAGCCGGGCGCCGTACCGGCGCCGTCCGCACCGCTTTCACTAATAATCGAGACGTCGCCGGCGCAATCGCGGCCCAACGCTTCAAGCAGTTTCACGGAACTTGAGCGCGATATCCCATATCGCCGCGCGATCGCGTCGCGCGCTTCGCCTTCCGGCAGCAAACCTTCAAAGTACGGCTGCGCCTGCTCTCCTGTGTACCGCGATCCGGTCAGCGGCAGAGAAAGAGAGAGCGGCCGCGCCTCCGGCAGCGCCAGGTACTCGATATCGTACGAAAACCCATAGAAAGGTTCACTCGCTTGAATGTCAAGCAGACCTACCCTTGTTTCGTTTTTGTATACATAAAGCATGATCAGGACCCCCGCGCGGTTATGAGTATGTCCAGGCCAAGGACGTGGAGTGTGTCGATCACTTTTCCGATCTGCATTGTTTGCTTGCCGTTTTCTATCTCAGAGATGAAACGCGTCCCTTTGCCGCTTATGTCAGCAAGCTGCGATTGGGTCATACCAAGCTCAATGCGCTTTGCTCTTATAGTCTTTCCGATATCTGCGGTATCATAAATCTCTGCCATTTTGATCGAACTCCTCCCGGCAAGCAGGTCGATGCGCAAAAATCACCTGTACTTCTTACTTGTCTTTTGTGACATTAATTCTATCATTCCCGAGCGGGAATGTCAAGGAAAACACCACTGTTTCTTCCCGAGCGGGAATGTTATGGCAACGCCCCGCTGTTTCTTCCCGTGCGGGAATATTGCGGGAGCGCCCCGCCGTTTTTCCCGGACAGGAATACGTAAAATCTATGTTACTATTCAGGGGGCGCAACGCGCCTAAAGGCGCGGGGCTGTACTCTGATTCGCATGAAAAGTCGCGTGGCCGGCTCAAATACCATACCATCGCTCTATCCCTACCCCGGGATGTGCGTCTGCCGGCCTCCGCCTGACGATTCACGCATCATCAGAGTTCATCCCCGCGCCTTTAGGCGCGTTGCGTCCCCTGAACAGTTACAAAATATATTTCGTTTTGCTATTGACCTTCAAGCCGCTCGAAGCCCTACAATGAATATGGCGGTGTTGCCTTCAGTCCCGGAGCGCGCCGGACTACCCGGCAAAGTACAAATGAAGGCAAGCGCGGTGAACCTGAGCATCCTTAAGTTCTTCGCGCTCACCGGACTTTATTTAGGGGAGAGAATAGAGATGCAAAATATTACTATTGATGAGGAGTACAAGAGTCTGTTGCCAAAACTTGACGAAATAACCTTCGAGTTGCTTGAAAGAAACATCATCGAAAACGGCTGTCGGGACGCCCTCGTGCTCTGGGGGGAAATCCTGATAGACGGCCACAACAGGTACGCGATCTGCATAAAGCATGACATACCGTTCGAAACGGTCAATATTGATTTCGCCACAAGGGAGGAGGCGACGATATGGATCATAAGGACTCAGGTGTCGCGCCGAAACCTCAGCCCGATGCAGTTGAGCTACTTTCGCGGTCTGCATCACAGGGCGGACAAGAAGTTGGTAACCAACCCTGAAGGCAAAAATCGATATAGTTTAGTTGAAGGTCATAATGACCTTCAACTAAAAAACCGGTCAACGGCAGATCGTCTTGCCGAATTATATGACATTTCGTCAAAAACTATCGCTCGCGACGCAAAAGGCGCAGACGGTATCGACGCCATCGGCGTTGCTTCTCCGGAGGCAAAGAGGATGCTCCTTGACGGCGAAGCAAAAATGGATAAAAATTACTTAATGTCTATAGCCGACATGGACGATCAGGATATCGCGGAAATAGCCGCGCGGATAGAGTCCGGCACGCACGACAGGAGAAAACCTAAGCCGCCCGCGGCTACTACCGCCGATGAAAACGGCGGTGGTGGTAACAGCGGTGATGGCGGCGGCGATGGCGGCGGCGGCAGCAATGGCGGCGATGGCGGCAATGGTGGCGGCAATGGCGGCGGCGGCGGCGAACCCGGCAGCAACGGAAATACGTTGTACGGCGACCTCCTGAGCCTGACAGATGATTTCAGCACAGAACTGTGGAGTCTTGTCAAAGCCGGTGAGACCGGTAAGCTCAAGACGTCGCTCAGGGCATACATCGACTCGCTCGAGAAGCTGTACGAGCGTTTTAGCGATTATTAGCATATAGCATCGCTTTGCTTATGTCCTTTCTCGCGGCAAGGCGGCGATTTCTCGCCGCTTTGTTGCGAGAAAACTCCGTTCTTGACAATACGTGTAGCACGTGTTATGCTCTTATAGGAGAGGAGAGTATTGATGACATTCAGGGACGCTGAGAAAATGGTGAAAAATGATGGATGGTTCTATGTATACGCTAACGGCTCACATCATTACTACAACCATACGACAAAACCCGGAAAAGTCTGTATTCCTTTTCATACAGGGAAAGACCTTAGTAAACGTGTAATAGATTCGATAAAAAGACAAGCCGGTATCGAATAGGGTTTGGTGTTGTGGACAATATGGAGGATGAATGAAAGTGAAATACGTTTACCCTGCCTGCTTCTATAAAGAGGATGATGGTTATTCGGTTCTTTTCGTAGACTTCGAATGCGCCACTCAAGGCTGTGATTTGCAGGAAGCGATCGCTATGGCAGCGGAAGCTGCCGCAGGTTGGATCATGGGGAGCCTTGCAAACAACGAGAGCCTGCCGGCTGCGTCTGCGCCGGATAGTATTCGACCTGACGATGGCGGCTTTGTCTCAATGGTATATATCGACATGGACGAGTTGCAAGCATTCCATGATGAGCGACCGGTAAAGAAAACACTAACGATACCATCCTGGCTCAATCAGGCCGCGGAAAGAAGAAGCATTAACTTTTCAGCTACACTTAAAGACGCACTGATCGAAAAACTTGCCCGATAGGAACATACTTCAGGGCGCGGCAAGGCGGCGATTTCTCGCCGCCTTGTTGTTTTTACTGCGCGAACTACGCCAAGCGCGCTGCCCTATCGGAGTCTCCCGGATGTCACGGTCTCTGACCGGGCTGTTCACGTGCGATACTATCCGGGCTGTGACCATGCGTTACTGACTGTGCTGCGCATGGGCGACACATTTTGTCCGCTTAATTCAGGTCGTCCGGGTCGCCGAGGTCGTCCGGGTCGCCGAGATCGTCCGGGTCGCCGAGGTCGTCCGGGTCGTCAAGATCGTCCGGGTCGCCGAGATCGTCCGGGTCGTCAAGGTCGTCCGGGTCGTCAAGGTCGTCCGGGTCGTCAAGGTCGTCCGGGTCCGTCAAACCCGGCCCCGCATGGCCCGTCAAGCCAACCAGGTTCAAACCACCGGCAAACGCGCTTGATAGGACTCCCGGCTGCTCTATCTGCGCTCCGCCAAGATCGATCCAGGCAGCAGGGTCAAGCACAATTTCTGCATAGCCGCAGTGTTCGCACCGATACCAAACATGCCCTGCACCGAGGTCTTCACTCAGGTAAAGCGCCTTTGGTACTAAGCTGTGCCCATGAGCCGGGGCCACTTCTATGCTGGTCCCTATCCCGCAGTCATTCGAGCAGAACAGCCACAGTATGCCGGGCACTTCACATGTCGGCGCCTGATACGTACCTACAAGATATCCGTCACAGAAGTCGTCGAAGTCGATGATCCATCCGTCCGCGTGAGGTATCGCGTCATGCGGGATCACACCGTAATAGTAATCAAGGTTGTTCCAGAACGCGTTGTGCTTGCATGTCACAACATTATCAACGATCGCGTTCTTTATATTCTCGTCGTCATCCCAGATCACCCTTCCGTCGAGAGTCACTTCAAAGTACAATCCGTCCCTGCCGTTGGGGAAAATCGTCATGTACACCGGCGCCCAAACGAGGTTGTAGTCGCCGTCTTCGCCGTGGAAAGGTTCATCCCAGAAAAGCGCCCAGCATTCTCTGAACACATACCTGCCGGGAGTCAGCCCCGTCGCGGTCACTACTCCGTCTGCGTCGTTGCTGTAAGTGCCGATAAGAGTCTCACCGTCGTCAGCGATTTTGAACAGATCGAAGTCAAACTCGCCGGCCGCGATTGGCAGAATACCGCCGTACTTTGTCTTCGTAAACGATACGTCGACGCTGATATCTCTCGGCTTGTTCTCAATGCCCGCGGCGTAGACCGGGACGATCTGCGGCTGGCAATACTCAAATGTATGCTCATGGTTCTCGCAAACCATATAAACTACGTCAACCACCAGACCGTTGCCGACATACCCCTCGCTGTTTGCCATGACGTCCCTGACAGCCGCTTTTTCCGCATCCGTCAAGTACGTAGCGTCAAAGAGTTCGGAGTTCACGTCGACAGCGCCGAGTTGCGCCCAGATGACAGTCTGCGTGATTTTCCTTTGCGCCACCGTGTCGAGGTCGCCGTACTTGTCGAGGATGTAATTAAAGGCAGATAAATACGCCCCGTCATTCATCGAATGCCCGACCATGTAGCCCGCGCACCCGAGGTGGTTGTCGCCGGCGAAGTTCTTTGAGCCCGCGTTTGCGCAGAACGATTCAAACACATCGCCGTTACCGGCGTTTGTGACGCCAATGTAGAAGAAATCGCCGTTGTTGTTCAGACCGGGATAGTTCAGCGTTCCATAATTATTTTGCGAACCGTACCCGTTTATGATCGTGTACATCGCGCTGTAGTCGAACAGGCCGAGCCCGAGCCCGGACGCGCTGCTCTCCGTAACGGTTACGTACACCGGCGCGTGCTGTTCAAACACGGCTGCCGCAAGGCCCGTAAGCCTCTCGACAATCACGTACTCGCCTACCGGGATGCGCCCGAAATCGACAGTGTACCCGTCGATACCGGCTGTCCTGAACACCCTGCCGTTCGGATACTGCAGCTCAAACGTCACGCCCGCGAGGATCGCCGCGACCTGCGCGTCGGTGTATCCCCTGTCGAGGAACCACTCGACGATCAGCTTGCCTTCGACAGTCTTTTTGAATGTCAGCGAACCGTACAGCGCCCCCTGATGGAAACCGCTGATGTTGAAGTTGTTGACCCCGCCGGTCGTCCTGATGTAACTTTCGCTCACGTTATTATTGCCGCTGTTGACATAGGCGATCTGCCAGTCATACGGCGCGATAATGACCCAGCCGGGGTTATTTCCGCCGCCGTTGGTCGAGAAGCCTTCGGCTTTATCCCACACGAAAACTTCGCCGTTTGTAAATGTCACCTGCATGTAGGTCACGCTGCCGGCTTCCTTGGGAGGCGCGACGACGAGATGCCATATGCTCGGATCATCCGCGTCTTCAGCGCCGCCGAGATAGAAAATGTTGCTCCACCCGCTTGCGCTGAATCCGCTGCCGCTGCCTTTGAGATAGACCGGCGTTCCGGTGATGGCCGGAGCGGGGGCCTCCGCTTCTGTTCCGCCCGCAGCTGTCGGCGCCGGTACGCTGATGATCGTCGCCTTTTTTACGCCGCCGCCGTTGTACTCGATCGAAACGACGTAGCCGTCGACGTCATATACGACCGTCTTGTTTTTCTCAAACGTAACGACCTTGGTAAAGACGTCCGAACCGTCTCTGATCGTAATGGTAACGTTGTTGCCGCTCATTGACGTGCTGACGCTTGGCCCGCTGTTAGCGGCTACAGTATAAAATACCAGTCCGAATACCATGACAACCGCAATGGCTACCGATATCAGCATAGTCAATTTCTTTTTGTTCATTGCGAACCCTCCAAATCCTATTTTTTTGCTACGGAGCCGAGCCGCCCCGTTTCGGCCGCGTTGATATCGCTCAACGTGGTTAAACGGTCTCGTTTGTTCTCCTGTCGGGATTCAGGATTTTCAGCCCCTTTTGGCGCCCGGCGCGATCGGCGGAAGCACATGTGCTCTGCCCGCCCGGCTTACACAGCCGGAGGATCCTCATATGCCTTTCCCTTCCGCGCGCGGTGCATCCGGCGGCAGCGCGTCAGCCTTTCCCCCCGCCCGGATTTCGGCGGAAGCTTGCCTGCCTTTCCCTCTGCCCGGCGCGATCGGCGCCCATAGAGTTGGGGTTCTCTTTCCCTGCCTTGATATTTTGGAGTCAAGGCCCCTCCATCTTTTCCGCGTGACCGCTGTAATCCGCTGCGCGGGCGGTCACTGTATTCACATATGGCGTCGCCTCCTATCACAGTATCTCGTGTGGATAACATATTATTGCCCAAAGGCGTCACAAATTAGTCACAAAATGCCAAAATTCACACTGTTTTTACAATGTTATGCGATATGTCGGAAAATTTGCGAATACGAGTATTTCGGCGGAAACCTCATGTTATGCGAACCGCTCGCGTGTTCCGGCGTGTTCCGGGCGCAAAAAAAGGGCTGCGGTTTCCCGCAGCCTTTTCATTGTTGTTTTCGTGTACTCACCGGGCGTCGTAATGCGCCTGGCACTATGGAAGCTTTGCGAAGTGAGGCATATAAGCGCTATTTCCCGCCTTTGTCCGCTTCCCTCTTCCCGCGCGGTACATTGCGGAGCAGGAGTCCGACTCCCAGCATCGACGCGCACAGCCCGCAGAACCAAAGCGTCACAGTCTCGCGGATATTCGTCCGGGGCATCTCGCCAAGCGGGACGCTGTCTTCGTACAACTCGATCACATTGACGTCTTCTTCCTCTTCCTCTTCTTCCTCTTCCCCTTCGAATTCACCAAGCGGAGGTTCTTCGTCCTCGATCTCGATCAGTGGAGCCGGCGTCGGAGTCGGCGTGACCACCGGCGCGGGCGTCGGGGTCGGCGTCGGGGTTGGAGTCGGGGTTGGAGTAGGCGTGGGCGTCGGCGTCACGACCGGATCGGGATTATAACTGCCGCCGCTGTATCTGTTCGTGAACACCGCGTCGCCCTCATCGTCATTTTCAAATTTGACCAGTTCGCCGTTATCGTATTGCAGTAATACTTCTTTACCCGGTTCGACGGCGGTCCAGCCGCTCGCGAGCAGCGACTCGATCTCCCGGATCCTTACAATACCCGAAAAATCAGCGGGGAGCTCAATGAGTACAGAGCCGGTGTTACCGGCGGCGGCAGTCGTCGTGATACTTACTCTGTCCCAATCGGGCTCGCCCTCGCCGGATTCATCATCATCCGTTACTCCGGCGTAGTCGTCTCCGTATGACTCGATCAGGTATTCAAACCAGAATGTACCAACTCCGTTAAGCGATATCTTCTTAATAATGAAGCCGAACGGGACGTTTCTGAACACGCCGCCATTGCCTGTGAAGTACTCGTCGCCGTCTATACCGGCGGTGACGTCGCCGTAGTCGACGCTAACCGGATACTCAGCCCTGTTGGTCATATACGTAGTCTGAGAAGGCCCGCTGAGCTCAGTCAGGATGTACTCATGTCCTGACGGAATATTTTCGAACACTACCTGCCCGTCTACACCGGATTCCGCTTGAACGCGGTATAATTTTCCATTGGTGGCCAAGTCCTGCAGCTCAAACAAGAACCCTTCCAGCTTGACGTCATCGTCGTCGATGTCGACTTTCGTATACTCAAGCCGCCCGGCGAAGCTTCTTACCTTTGGAATCGGGAAATCCGCTTCCTTCAGGTCGCCTGAATAAATAGGCTCGCCAGTCTGCTCGTCTATCACCGCCAGCAAGTATGTCAGGTATGTTCTAAGGTTCGTTTCAACGCCCGCGTCAGTGTTCCCGTAACAGGGGACAGTAAGATTATCAAGCCTGATCCTGTAGCTGAGCTTGAATGTCTTCGTAAGGCCGTCGTCCTCAAAAGTCCCTGAGGTCAACAGATTCCACTCAAGCATCCCGGTCGTCGTATTGAAGTTAAAATGATTACGACCATCGTACATGTTGCTTACCAGCGACCCGTCCGTTTCTGTTGTGTCTAAAACGCCGAGAAAATCAATATATTGCGCCATAGGGTCATATACCCGCCATGCCTGCGTCAGATACCGTATTGACTTCATGACGTCGTCAAACGCTTTCAGCAGCAGACCCGGCGTTTCAGCCATGAACGCGGTGTCCCAATCTGTGGCAACGCTTTCTTCAAGCCACTCGTTAGCGGCGGGATAAGTATCGCTGCCTATGGTGAATCCAGTGCCGGTTTGGAATGCGATCGTGTAGAGGACCGCTGAATACGATTCTCCGTGTACTCCGTTTTTGACCTGATTAGCCGCAGCTTCAACTGACGGGCGATTAGCCGCAAAAGCAGCGTTGTCTTGCGCCGCGGTCGTCGCCGCCGAGTACGGAATCGTGTCAACGCTAAAGTTGCTCAGATAACTCAGATTGCTGTCATTAACCCGGCAGTTCGGGTCGCCGTCTGTGAGCAACACGACAAAACGATTGCGGACGACTTCACCGTCTGCTTCAGGCGCGTTATCGACGCTGAACAGGTTCCTCGCCAGTAACAGTCCGCCCTGCGTAAATGTACCGGCGTTAAGCGTCGTAGTAGGACTCAACTCGCTGAGGAATAGCGCAAAATCATCGTCGCCGTCAGCGAGGTTCGTAATGTCTGTCCAACCAATTCTAACTTCCGCTAGAGTGCTGAAGAATACCAGTGAAGCAAAACGCTTCTCACCTACTGAATCATCAGCAACCCGAAAGTCCCTGAGGAACGCGGCCGCAGCTTCCATTGCCGCAAATATACGGGTATCATCGTTGAGAACCGTTCCGGCGCTGGGACCGGTCCCTCTGCGCGAGCAAGTACTCGTATGTGTACTCCCGCCGCATTCGACGCAGTAATTCATCGAGGAAGAAACATCGATAGCTACAACGACAGCGGCGTGGGCCTTTGGTATGAAAGCCGTGTCGACCTTATCGGTCGTTGTGACTGTCAGATCGATTATGAACTCGTTCTCGACATCTGTCGCGCTCACAAGCTTCGATACCGTAACCGACCCGTTGTCTTCTATGACTGAATCTTCGCCGCCCGGATCAACAACCGGATTCTTCGACGAGGCGTCGTCATCCGGCGGCGCGGCCGCCGCGAACGGGACCAGCATCAGTACCATCATCATCGCGAGGATCAGCGCCGCGAGCCTTTTTTTACCGAAACTCTTTTTCATGCTATAGAATCCTCCTTATCTCCCGATATTTTTCTCTCTCAATACCCTTGTCTCTCAATACTCTGCTCTCAATAACATATGCCTATACGCATTAATTATATACCATGTATTTCGTCTTGTGCATTACTATTGTATTACAATCGCGTCACTGTGACACGGAACATGTGACTATCCCCGTGCTTTAAGTGATAAAACACGGGAATTTCAAGGATATAACACAAATAGGAAACATTTGGCTTATGCCGCCGGATGTTTGATTATCGCAGGGATGTGCCATAAGGCGTAAAAAGCCGCGCCCGTCAGCAACCTCACCCTCCGTCAGCAACCTCACCCTCCGTCAGCAACCGTAGACCGTCACTGTTTTGCCGCCGGCGTCCTCGATCTTCACATACAGCTTGTCGTCCCACAGTACCTCTTCCGTCTGGTCGAACAAAACAAGCCAGCCATTGTCGCAGCCAAGAACGTCCATGTAGCCCGCCGTCTGCGCGACGCCTTTCGCATATGTGGAACCGTCGCGCTTTATCTTCAGCTCGATCGGGTACTTGCGTTCCTTATACACCACGCACAGATCGGTGCGCCCGGTCCCCGCCGCCATCTCACGGATTATCCTGCCGCCGCCGTTGACTACGCGCTGCAAGAAAGCGTGAAGAATAAGCTGCGGGGCGGCTTCCTGATAATCGTACTTTTTACGCCAGATGGCTTCGTTCTCGCGCCAGAACGCTTGAAAATCGAGCAGGAGCGCATCCATGTCCAGCGCGCCTTCTTTCAGGTACCGCGGTATCGGATACGGGTCGCCGCTCAGCCCTATCTCCTCCTGCGTATCGCGGCTCAACGTCCTGACAATGACTTCTCCGTAAATCGGGTTGGCGGGTTCCACCCGCCCTCTGTCGTCCCTGATGAGCCCCATATCCTTAACATAGCCGTAGTCGTCGGAGTTGCGCGAGATAGCGACTTCCCCGCCGGATATCACAGGCTCGATGATCCTGCGTATGCGCTCTTCGCGCAGCCGGGCCATGATCGAATCAATGTGCGCGTCCCTGCGCAATATCAGCGTTTGCACGGCTTGAGAAACCATATCGGCGGTAACCGGCGTTTGCGGGGCGTCGATCGTGATTTTTTGCGTGATTATTTTCGCCGCCGCGTTTACCAGCCACGGCTGCCCCTGGGTCTGCTCCCAAACAAGTTTCACTGCTTCGTCTTCGAAAACCTGCCCGGTATCCAGGGTGTGCTGGGTGTATAGCGCGATGATCTCGTCCTTCGTGAAGTTTTTCAGCGTCATGGTTTCCGCGACGATGTTGAACGGGCTGGAACTGCCCGGTGTCCGTGACGGCTGGCGGTACTCGTCGCGGTAATCGCGGATGTTTCGCATCCCCACCAGCGCCAGCGAATGGACGAACGGAGCGTCGCCCCTGCTGACATATCCGTTTCTCAGTTGGCGCAGAAACCCGATGAGAGTCGTGCCGGAAAGGCAGTCCACTTCGTCGAGAAGCAGTACGAAAGGTTTGTCCAGCGAGCGGCAGTACGCCTCAAGCGCTGTTTGAAGCGCGTTGTGAGGGTTGACAAAACTCAGTTCATCCGCGAATGCGCGGGCGTAAGGCATATCATATCGAACAAGCGCCGCGCCAATAATGTCAACAATGCCCGGTATCCCCTTCGTCTCGTCCTCTATACCTTCGAGATTCTCAAGTGAGCAATACAGCGCCCGGAAGTTCCCTTCAGAGTTGATCCGCCTTGCCAGAGCCTGCAGCAGCGTGGTCTTTCCGCTCTGCCTCGCAGCGTGGATAACAAAATACTTTTTTCCTTCTATAAGGGAGTTGATGTTTCTATCCAACCCACGCAGAGGATCTATCATATAGTGTTCGTCAGGTATGCACGGCCCCTCGGCGTTGAATGATCTTTTCGGAACCATTACTCATCGCTCCTCTCCGTCTTTCTTTTCAGGTTTGATTATATATCAATACCGCCGCTCCTGCAAGGAAAAACAGCCAGGAATCATACGCAACCTACGCCGGGATGTAACTGTTCAGTGGGGAACGCATCTCTCTGGGCCGCGTGGCATGGTTTTTGTTGTTCGCGAACCTTTGGTTCGCTGGTCAGCTACCGGCCTTTTCACCGGTATTCCCTCAACAAAAAAACCATACCGCTCAGCCCTTGGTGGGCGGACAGTGATCAGTTACGCCGGGATGGCGGCGGACACGCAGACGCGACATAATAAACAGCGCCCGGTCAGAGAGAGTAAGATATCGCTGTCCGGGCGCTTCCGTCGATCAATATTTAGTTGAGTCGGCTGCGCCGCCTACCACTTGTACTCGTTGGTTCGCTTCGGCCGCTTCGCCACGCGCTTGCCGTGCGGAATCGCGCGTAGAACGAACCCTATCATAAGCATCGAAGCGCATATCCCGCAGAACCACATGGTCGCGTTTTCCTGTATACTCGTCTTCGGCATGCCGCCCAGCGGAGGGGGAATCTCGGGTAAATCAAAATCTTCATCCGGCGGGAAATATCCAAGCGGCGGCCCCTCGTTCTCTATTGTGATCCCCCCGCCCGGCGTAGGCGTGGGCGTTGGCGACGGGTTTGGCGTCGGAGTCGGAGTGGGCGTCGCCGTAGGGGTGGGCGTGGGCGTCACCGTCGGAGTCGGCGTTGGAGTAGGCGTCACCGTTGGCGTCGGTGTAGGCGTCGGAGTCGGAGGGGGCGGAGGAGGCGGAGGAGGAGGCGGCGGCGGGGTATACCTGTTGGTAAACGTCGCGGTGCCGCTGCCGGCGCCTTCCGAATACTCTACCAGCACGCCCTCTTCGTATCTCAGCGTGATCACCTTCCCGGGCTCCGCCGCTCTCCATCGCGACGGGAGCGCTGTCTCGTCCTCGCGGATCGTCACAGTCCCCGTGAAGTTTACAGGAAGCGTGTACGTCTTGCTGCCCGAACCGCCGGTCGTCGTGATCGTATCGCTGACCTCGGCGCTCGAACCAATAGTGTAGCTGAACCGGAACGTCCCGTTCCCGCCTTCTGTGAGTTTTCTGATCGTAAACTGCGGCGTTATACTCTGGTAATACGAATTTGTGAAAACCACGTTGCCGCCCTCGACGCCGTAGACGCCGTCCTTTCCGATCGTAGCGGCGCCGCGGTATACGCTGATCATGTACACTGTGTCCTCGTCATAGATCATGCCCGGAACGTTATCGTTCATCTCCGCGAGATAAAGCACGGACCGCGTGTTGTAATCTATAAAATCGTACGCGTCAAGCATGACTATCTTCTTGTAGCCCTCCGCCCTGGTGAGGGTTATCGTCGCTCTAAGCGAACCCGGCGCCAGCGAATCGTCGGCATAAAGCCCGAGTCGGATATCGCCCGTATAGTTCCCGCCGACCCTTGTATTTATAAGCTGCTTGTCAATAACGAACCAGGGGCGCGTTATGCTGCCGTAATCATTATGGAAGGATGTGACGATCGGCAGCTGCATCTCATTTTCAAGGTCGATCGTGTCGACCGGCCGCTGAATCGTCCAGCCCGGATAATTATGCGTTTCCGTGATCGTAAACGGCCCGTTGTCGATCTGCTCCGGCGGTATCATAAAGAAGTCCGGTACTCTGTACGTTTCTTCGCTGTCAATGAGGTCGAGTATCTGGATCCTCAGCAGCGTGATGCTCCTTGAATCGGTCCATCCGCCCGTCGCGGCCCTGATCGTGAACGTAAACGTATAATCCGGCTCAAGCGAGTTGTCGTTGACCATGCACGCGGAAGTGTGCTCATGTTCCTCTATACCGCAGACAGGCGCCAACTCCCAGTACGTCGTGTCCTCTATCCCTGTCAGGCTGGTCGCCGTCGCCAGAGTACGGGTGTTGACCCAGCCGAGGCATTCGTCGCCGTGCGTATGCAGCGGCGTCGCGCATATCAGAAGGTCCGACGTCCCGAACAGGCTTCTGTCAATGTTACCGAAACCCTTCGCGAGATCTATCGGGACGGGCTGCACCCTGTTTACATAGACTCCGTTATTGCCGCTGAAGTTCGCGTCGCCCGCCACCGAAAGGACGCTCCAGTCCACGATCACGCTGTATCCGGAGGCATTCCCGAATATCGCGGGCCTCGGGTTGACTTCCGACAGTATATATTCGTGCCCCGACGGGATCCCCGTGAAACTTACCCTGCCGTTGATATCGGATTGCGCGGGAAGAATGAAACCCGGGTCGTCGGCTGTCGTCAGCTTGAACGATATGCCGGGAAGCCCTATATCCGGCGCGTCGCTGCTTACCTTCTTGAATGTCAGATCAGCGGCGAAACCTTCGACCACCGGTATCTCAAAATCCGCGATTATCGGGTCGCTGTCGGTCAGGACGCCGTCGACGAGCCTCTTAGTGATATATGTCAGCGTAGTCCGCTGGTTCGTCGGATATGGGGTATTTCTTGTAAAACCGGCGTCGAGGTTGTCCAACCGGATAAGATATGTATAAGTGAATGTCGTGACGCCGGCGGGCGCTCCCGCCGTGACCGGGTCCGGAGTGGCTCTCATAAGATCCCATACGAGCGTGTTGCCGTCGATGAGGCTCACGGGGCTGGAGGTCGAAGTCAGTTCGTCGTCGTTAATGAACCTGATGAAGGTCCCCATAGGATCCGTTACACGCCACGCTTCTGTCCAGTTGCGAATGCTCCTGTAGATCGAATCGAATACAAGATCGAGGTCCACGGTCGCCGGTTTATGGTAATCGCGGCTGAAAGCTATCTGCTGCTCCAGCCAGTTATCGGACGTCCCCCGGTCTCTTGGGTCCGTGCCCTGAACGTTCTCGGGGCTGGTGTTATACGCGATCGTAAACATCTTGGCCGACGCCGTCAGGTTCGGCACGCCGTCCCTGATCTCCTCCGCGACGACGCGCGCGAACGGCCTCGCGTTGGCCCATCCTGTCAATGACTCAACGGCTCCCACATTCGCGGTCAACTGAGAAGTGCTTATGTTTGCCGGGTTTCGGCGGGCCGAGCTGTTCGGATTGAGATAGCAGTTCGGGTTGCCGTCCGTCAGAAGCACGACAAACCGGTTCTTCAGGTTCGCCTGCGTCGCCGTGGCCGTATTATTGAACGCGAACAGGTTGCGCGTGATATGAAGCGCGCCTTCGAGGAATGTCGCGTTCTGGAGCGGATATATATTCTCGCTCGTGCTGAGCCCTATTTTCCCGATTTCACCTATAGCGGAGTTCATGTTGGCCCTTGCGCCCGTCGCCGACGAGCCGGGAGTGACCGCGACGTCATGCCAACTGTAAATCACCCGCGCGTTCTGTCCGAAAATGACGATCGCGAGGTAGCGTTTCGACGTCGTGCCGTCCGCGTTCACCGTCGCGCTTTCCGCGTAATCACGAATGAACCGCTCCGCTGCGTTTTTGACCTCATATATGCGCCGCTCCGTCTCGGGTATCTCGAGCGTACGGACGCCGGATCCCGCCCAGGTACTCGCGGAATCATAATTCGTACTGTTCAGGCGGTACCACTCACGGTAGTCGCCGGCGTCCCTCTCCGCGTACAGATTGCCGTCTTTGCCTCTGTAAACGGCGCGCGTTATTCCGGCGATCGTCTTCTCGCCGGCAAAAGCCATATGCGAGCCGTCGGGATCGAGCGGGATCGAATACTCGTCGCCTCTTTGCGTCGCGTACCCCTTGCGGCTGTTCGCCATCGAGCCCGATATGTCGATGGTCAGAACGACGGCCGCGTCCGGGGAGTACTCCCACTCGGCGGTGTTCTCAGTGGTCTCGACCTTGAGCGTGATCTGAAACACGTTCTCGGGGAGTAACACACCGTTTTCCAGAGTGTCGGTGATCTCCTTCGTGACAGAGACTGCGCTGTCCTCTTTTTTCGCGACGATTACTCCCTCGCCGTTTCGGCCGACGCCGTCGTAGCGCAGCGTTCCGCCGTGATTGCGGATCTGGTTGAGCCGCGGGTTCACCGACGTGAAGTTCATGGTGAACGGAAGCAACGCCGCGACCATTACCGCCGCGACGAGCATGGTCACAGACCTTCTCAGCCTTGCGCCTGAATGCTTGATCATTGGTGTATTCCTCCCGATATCTTTTCTCTCTGTTCGGATCCGCCCTGTTGACGGAGTCCCTGCCTCTCAGGCGTATTACACACGTCTTACTCTCTTCGTTCCGGGATCCGCCCTGTTGACGGAGCCACTGCCTGCATTGCAGGCACACACGTCTTACTCTCTTCTTCAGGGGCCCCCTCTGATTCGGGACCCGCCGTTCGCGGGATCTCTCCTTGTTCTTCAATTAGTACCTTACGGACAAACAAAGTTAATATAAAACACGAACTTCTTTGTCCGTAAGTGTACTCGTCGCGCTTGCGCGGCGCGTGAGTAATCTCTGCGGAGGGAGCAAGCAGTCAATCTTGTGGTTTTTTCGGGTTGTGGGCGCAGCTCACATTTGTTACAATTATTACAAATTGGTTACTGTTTTTGCATTATAGCTCATTGATTTTGCGTTTGTCAATAGAAATATTACAAATATTTACGATTTTATGTTACAGTTTTGTTACAATACGCGCGAACTGTGAAATTTTTCGTCTTTTTAAATACATTTTGTTACTTTTTCGACAAAAAAAGAGAGCGCCGCCGCGAACCGGCTTTGCTCCCTTGACGCGCAAACCGTGAGGAACGGACTTTCCGGATTGACATACATGCGATAGCCGTGGTATAATTAGTACGCAATTAGAGCATAATAATACTATTACTTAAGAAGGCGCGAAAATGATCATCAAATCATCAAAATCGATACGCAATGGTTACAAGGATATATCCGAGTTGTGCAAGAACACCCATGAGCCTGTCCACTTAACGGTCAACGGCGAGGGCGATCTTGTAGTCATGGATATCGTCGCGTTCTATACCCGCGAAAAGCAACTCGATATCCGCGAACAACTGTTGGCTGTTGAGGCAGACAGGCTGCGCGGAGTACGCGACTATCCCGCTAGTGAAGTTATAGCGGAAGGCCGCGCTATGCTCCGAACTCTATCAGAGGAGGCCGCAAATGGATAGTGTGCCTGCGTATCACGTACTTGTCTCCGGCAGAGCGCGGGATATGCTGTTCGGGCATGCGCAATTTCTATCCCAGGTGAGCATCAAAGCGGCTGAAGAGCTATTCGACCAGTTTGAAGAAAGGATATCCTCACTGGGGGAAATGCCGGAGCGCTGCCTTTATTATGATAATCCATACATTCAGAATATCAGATACAGGAAGTTGTCTCTCGGGAAACACTTGTTGATACTGTTCCAGGTACTTGACGACACCGTTTACATCGACCTGATCATAGACGCCCGCGCTGAAAACAAGCGTCTTTATTGACGCATCGTCAAAGGTTCCTATGTGGCGTTAACATGGATCATCAGGGGCGTAGTACCCCCCCTCCCCCGGATTCATTCACAGGCAAAAGGCAGCCATAGTTACGCCCTGGCTGCCTTTCTTTATCTGCATACTCACACGGCGGCGGTGTACTCGTCAGAATGCGTCGCGGAACTCATCATATACCTTCGGCAGCAACGCCGCAAGGTTTGTAAACTCCTTAATGTTATGCCGCAGCAGTTCCTTTGCCCCCTGAAGCGGGAACACCGCGCCGTCGGGTATTGCCTTCGCCGGCGCGCCGTCTTTCACGCAATAACCCATCCAGAAGCGGGTGTGCAGCTCGGAGCCGCCCGCGACCGGCCGCACAAAATGACACATTATTACGGGCGCGCGCTCGTTACCGGCGCATACGATCGTCCCGCCGAAGTCTTTCAGCTTTTCGGGGGAGAACCCGACGTCCGCCGGGTTTCTGAAGTTTATGACTATCTCCTGGACCGGCCCGTCGGGGTACATCGCCTCCCTGACGTCGTGCACAGTGTCCCAGTAGCGCTCTTTCATAGATAGAGACTTATCCGCCGCCTTATCCGGGTTGCGCGTCAAACAATAGTGGTGCTCGTCATGATCCCAGATTTTGTAACGCAGCGGTTCCATACCGTGCCAGGCAAACCACCAGTCGAACATCTCCGGCGTTACGCCGGGCATATCTACGCAGTTCGACAGCATCGCGGTCCCGTCGGCAAGCTGCGCGTAGCCCCTTCTCCCCGGAAGATACCCGTCGTCGAACATGCGGTTCATCTCCTGCGGGGTTTGCGCGAACTCCGCGGGCATGGGCGACTCCGCGCACTCGAACATAGAAGGCGCGGGCGCGACCATCTCCATCTCGAAGTATTTATACAAAGGTGAAAGCTTTTCGTTATCAGTTACCGGTACAGACATTGTATTTCCTCCTATTGTATTGCATGCAACGCTCCCGGCTTTATCGGCCATTTTTCGTAGGGAACGTTTTCGGTCTCAAACGCCATCTTTCCGCCGTCGTTCTTAACGATTATCCATTTCAGCCAGTTCGCGTTATCCGTCTCCGGGTAGTCCTCGCGCAAAAACCACCCTCTGGATTCCTTTCGAATTTCCGACGCCCGGAACTGCATCTGCGCGCACAGCGCCATAGCTTCAGCCTCATGGCATGAGAGCAGTTCGTGAAAATCCGCCGCCTTGAGCGTTGTCGCTAACTCGACGGCTCTGTCGACATGCTTCAACGCGGCGGCGATACGTTCGCCGCTCATGTATACTGAGTTTTCCATCGGGCCGACTGCCTTCTGTACCTCCCGGATGACATCCTCCGCCGCATTTCCGTCGGATCGCTCCAGCGGCGCGTAGAGCCGTTCTATACACAGAGCGACCCGGGCCTCGTCGATCTCCGGCAGTGACGCCAAACTCGCCGGCGATGTCCCGGAATCCGCCTTCTCCGCCGCTGTCTCAGGCCCCGCCGACTTGGATCCCGACGCCGCGCCCACGTGCCGCGCGTCCCCTTGCCCCGTAATCGCCGCCGCGCCAGCGGCCTCATGCCCCATAATCGCCGCCGCGCCTCCGCCGAGAGCCGCTGCGCTGTCCGCGCACAGTATCCCGGCGAAAACAGCGTTCAATATGCCCGAGCCCCTGTTCCTGCCCGGCGGCGCCGGTACCGCCCCCGGCGCGCAAGAGCCGCAGTAACTGACGTCGCCAACAGCGAAAAGCCCTGGTATCGTCGTTTGCATATCATGCCCGACCTTCACGGGCGACTGTTCGCCAATGAACATGGGGCAGACCTCCATATCGGAGTCGACCGCCGAGGCCCGTTCATGGTTCAGCCTCCAGAAAGCGGCGCCGTACGGGCGGTCGAACAGTTCGGCCATCGAACCGCCTTCATCCTCGATCTCAAGATGGATAGGGCTGCCCGAGAGCATCTGCGTATACCACTCGCGAATAGCCGTGCTCGAAATATCGGATTCACGGTACTCGCGGAAATTCTTCGTCACATGCTCGCCGCGGTCGTTATACATGAAGTTCTCGCCAAAGACTACTTCCCCGTGGCTTCTTATCTTCACAAGCTGGGCAAAATTGCCGAACTCCGCGTTGCGAAGCTCCGCGCCCGCGCGGTAGGCCGCCGCGATACCGTCCCCGCGCCCGCTGCCCCACATCGCGCCTATCCTGTAGTTCTGGCTGCCGCTCGCAAGGACGACCGCTCTCGCTCGAAACGTGTAAAACTTCCCGTCCAATATGGAAAACGCCGCGGCGCCGGCTATCCTTACGCCGGAGACGGGGCCGCCCTTGACCTTACCGCCTGCGGTTACTCCGCCGTCGACCCCATCGACCGCTATCCTGCCGACTGCGACCCCGCCACCCGCGATCCCGCCGCCTTCCGCGCCATCACCCTCGATCCCGCCACCGGTCGTGAGCAGGTCGGAAACGGCTGTCTTGTCCATGATCCGGACTCCCATTCGTTCGGCGGTTCGCCTGACCTTGAGCGTGACGTCCAAATCGACGCCTATCATGGCCGTCATAGGCCCGGTCGGAATCACGTTCCAACTGCCGTCGTAGTTTCTTGGGAGTCTTGCGCCCCATTCCGCGAGTTTGTCCAGCATCAGGTTGTTCATCGACACATATTTCAACATAAGCTCCTGGTCGCCCAGAAAACATCCGACATTGTTCGCGTGATACGCCACGAACTCCATGGGGTCGATCTTCGTCAAATCAAAGTATTGCAGGACGCCGCCGCCTTTGTTGGCTTTCCCTGAGTAGCCGCAGGTCTGCTTCTCGACGATCAGGACGTCAATGTCCGGGGCGCGTTCCTTAATCGACACGGCCGCCGTTAGCCCGGCTATGCCGCCGCCTATTATGAGCACATCGGTCGATGTATCTTCCCGTCCGTATTTTGCATCCATCCTGTCCGCCCCCCCTCTCACGAATAGCGGCTGAAAGTCTGGAGAAGACTCTCGCTCGCGTAATCCGGCACGACCTCGATACAGCCGTTTTTGCATACGGCTTCGCAGTAAAAACAGTGCTCGCAGTCCCCGACGTACTTGAAATCGGGGCGCTTCCGTTCTTCATCCCATCGGATGACGTCGACAAAACAGGCCTTGTAGCAAAGCTTGCAACCGACGCAGCCGGAAGGGTCGAACCTGATCTGATGTTTAGTATCAATCACAGCTATACCACCTTTTGTTATGTTCAAAGGCAGCCATAGTTACTCCCTGGCTGCCGTTTACTATGTTTCTCCTACCGGGCGTCGCGCTCGCTATTCCATCCTGCTGTGCGCTTCCGCTATCGCGGACTCCACCAGGCGGAACAGGACTGTTGCGACTTCGGCGCGGGTGCTGAAACCCCTTGGGTCGAACTGGTTGCCCGGCCTGCCTGTCACTATGCTGTGCTTTCGCATCAGCGCTACGGCGTCGGCCGCCCAGAAACTCACCGTTTCCTCGTCGTAGAATGGCTCGTCTTCTTCCGTCTCGGTCAGGCTTATGCTGAAAACGTCAAGAAACCTCTCTATCATCAGAATCATATCCTGGCGCGTTATACTGCCGTTCGGGGCGAAAAAGCCCCCGCCGATCCCCTCCACGATGCCGTGTTCGAACGCCCATGAAACGGACGGGCCGTACCATATGTCCGGGTCGACGTCGTCGAACATCCTGTAATTATAGTCGCTGAGGTCCGCCGTTATCATCCGCGCGAGGATCGTCGCGAACATCGCCCTCGTCATCTGGGCGTTGGGCTGGAAACTTCCGTCAGGGTAGCCGACGGACGCCTCCCTTTCGGCTATGAATATGATGTTGTCCTCTGCCCAGTGCCCCTCAACGTCGTTGAACTCTTTCGGATTTACCCGCAGATAATAATCATTGTAAGGGTATCCGAAAAAGTATATCCTGTCCTCATAAACAAAACTGAACGGTACGAACACGGTGATCTCGCCTCTGTCATAGCATACGGCGCCGTCTTCATACTCGTCCAGCCACATTAAAATCCACCCGGCAAGCGGGACCTCGCCGCCGGGCAGCTCGATCCTGCCTCCACGGCCGCCTCCGGTCTGCTCGGCGGCTTCCCCTTCACCGTCTTCATCATCCCCGGAGCCGTCGGTAAGAACGTCCGCCGCAGCTTCATACCGGCCGCCCGGATCGCTTTCCGGCGCCGCGAGCGATAACGCCATTGGCTCCGGCGATAACGCCATAGACGCCGGAGCAAAAAGCGCCAGCGCCATGAGTATGACCACCGCCGGCGCGATAAGGCGCGCCGACAGCCTTCTTTTCAGTTGCAGTCGTTTTTTTCGCATGCCGTCCACCGCGGCGACCCCCTGAACCGGGACGCCGCCATTTGAGAGCTTCAGCTAACTGCTGATCAAGCCAACCATTTGTCATCCTGAGCAGCGCCTGTACTATAGGCGCAGGCGAAGGATCTTGCGCATTCCCCGGCAGCAGCGTCTCTGTTGGAGCCGCTGCTGCCGTCAGAATGACACGTTTAATAGTTAGCTATCGCAATTTGAAAGTCGTAACGCGGAAACCCTGTTCCGGAAACGCGCGAACTCAGGCGGCTATGCCGTCTCCATCCCCGTCGTCTTCTTCGTCTTCATCGTCCGGAAGATCTTCACCGTCGCCTTCGCCGGGCTCTTCTTCTCCGTCGCCTTCGCCGGCGTCTTCGTCGTCTTCATCGTCTTCTTCACTGCTGACAGCGTCATTGTACACGAGATCGCCGGGCTTCGAATCCGGATGCTCGAGCAGCGTCCAGTCGGGGTCGCCCCTCATCTCGGTCCAGATCTCGTTTACGTTGTCGTCTTTTCTGTCATAGAAGTGCGAGTTCGTGGCTTCCTGCATCGCGAAGTAGAACCATGTTCCGGGCTGGTTGTCAGGCCAGACATTCATATCGTCGAGCATGTCCTCTTCGTCCTCAACGTGACGGTTGAGCGCGTTGTTGATCATCGTCGCCGCTTCGGCTCTCGTTACAGGCTCGTTCGGGCGGAACGTGCCGTCCTCGTAACCCTGGATGTAGCCTAATCCGGCTGCCAGCGCTATGTACCCCTCGGCCCAGTGGCCGCTAACGTCGCTGAACGGAGACGAATCCGGAAGATTCTCGAGGTCGCCTTCAAACTGGAACCTGACCGCTATTACCGCGAACTCCGCGCGGGTTATCGTCGCGCCCGGCCTGAATGTGTTGTCTCCCGGGTAGCCGTTGAGTATGCCGCCGTTAACAAGCGTCGATATCGCGTTGTTGTACCATGCCGTCGCCGATACGTCGACAAAGTCGTTCGTCTGGCACCAGATCTCTTCGCGGCTTTCCTGAGTCAGCAGCCTGAAGAATATCGTGGCGACTTCGGCGCGGGTGATTTTGTTCTGCGGGCGGACTGAGCCGTCTTCGTAACCGATCAGATACGCGAAGTGGTTCTCCGTATCCAGATCGGCAAGCGGGACGTCCAGATCGTCGAGGTCTTGCTCGCCGGGGCCCGGATTCGGATACGGTCCGGGGCCGGGGCCGGGGCCGGCAACAGCCGCCCAAAGCGCTAATACGTCAAGGTCTTCGTTAACATAACTGAAGTCCATGTTCCATCCGGTGAATCTGTATCCGGAGCGCACAGGGTCTGCGGGAGCTGTCGCGCCGGTTCCTTTAAGTACGAGTTCCGTCTTAAGCACTGTCCCGTCGAATCCGTTATAGAACGTGACTGTGACCCACCAGTAATCGTCCCTTTCCCATTGGGCTGTGTATGTCTGATTACCCGTTACAGTATCGCTCCACTCGGGTTCCCAGTTGGCGAATACCCATCCCAGTTCTCCGGTTAGGTCTCCATTGAAAGCCGGTGTCGGATCGCCAGCAGCAAGGCCGCCATGTCCCTGCTCAGCGAACGTACCATGATCGCCGGGGGCATAAGTTACGGTTTTATAGTATGTCGGATCCTCTTCCCATTGCGCGTAGAGCGTCGCGTCGCCGGTAAACGGATCATTCAGATCCAGTTGATCCCCGCTATCATAGAACCATCCTTTGAAAACATATCCCGCACGCACCGGAGTATCCGGAAGATCGCCGGCTGCAAGATATCCATTCACTGTATTCACTTTCTTTTCCTTGTCGCCGTCGGCAAACTCACCGGCAGTTGCGTCGAAGGTTATTTCGTATTCTTCGTCACCAAGTACGGCGCCGCCGTTAACCGGCAGGCACTTGTACGCGAGAGGTACAAAGTGACCGCAGACGTTCATGCCGAAGACTACAAGGACGTTGACGCCGTCGGCTATATCGATCGGGTCCAGACTGGCAAGTATACTGTCGTCCACAAGGTAGACGCCGTCAATGTAGAAGCCAAACTCGTCGTGCGTCGACTTGACCACACGGAACTCAAAGTCGATGCAGAGCGCCGCAAAGATGTATCCGTACCGCGCGATGAAGTCGTCATAGTTTGTTATGAGGTCGTAATAATCGAGCGGGTAATCCGGGTCATCCAACAACGTTTCAATGATCCTGACGCAATCTGCCGCGCAGACAAACTTAATGAAGTCGCACAGATCCTCGCTCAGGCCTTTGATCTCGCAGAGGATGTCGGCAATGCAGGAGTTGTTGATGCCGCTCCAGATGCAGCCGAGGATCCTGTCAGAGCAGTACTTCGCGAGGCACTCGGCAAACGCGCAGGCGTCAAACTCGCTCATGCAGGACTTCGCCCATACGACCGCGTCCTTCACGCACTTGATCATGTCTTTTATGTGCTCGGTGACACAGCAGAGGTCATCGATCACGTCACGGATGCAGGAGAGGTCAATGCTGTTCTTGACGCACGCGGTGATGCTCGCCACACAGTATCTGGCAAGGCAGTCGGCGAAGTCTCTGGCCGCCGCGTGACCCATGTGCTGTTTCGCCCACTCGACAGCCGAGTTGACGCAATCCATCATCGCTCTCATCTCGCTCAGGCATGACTTCATGCCGCCGATGTAAGAGATCAGGTTTGCCCTGAACGCAGAGAGTACCGCAAGCTTGTCGCAACCGGGTTTCGATAACTCGACGACACACTGTTTCGACAAGTCGAGCATTCCGCCGAGCAGCGCCCCGCCCAACGGGTCGATCTGTTGATTGCCGTCGCCGAAGCTGAGTGACGTCATCATCAGGCTCATGGCCTCGGGCTCGTCGTCCAGTACGCCATTGAACACCATCGCCACCGCTTGCGTGTCGGCGTTACCGCCGCCGGTGAACATGCCGATCAGCGCTCCGAAGAAATCACCAAACTCGCTGAACGTAGTGCCTATTCTCATGATCTCCTGCAGGAACACCTCGAAGAACAGCTGCCAGTTGCCGTCCAGCAGATTCTGGATGTTGTCGATATTCCTTGCCGCAGTGCGCAGTATGTTCGCCGTAGCGCGCAGGAGTCCGATGAGCCCCTGCGGGTTGCCGAACAGGCCGTTTACCAGCGCCATAGCCGTATCGCCGACTATCCCGAGCTGATCGCCTGTCAAGTTCAGCGGATTGCCGCCAATACCGATGCTGTCAAGGCCGCCGTTGACCAGAGTATTCAGAATCCCTGCCAACCCGGAGGATATCATATCGCCGATTCCGAGCGAGCCTCCCATATTGAGCAGGCCGCTCAGCAAAGCGCCAAGGTCAGCGTCGTTAAAGTACATTAGAAGATTTGCCAGATCGTCGCAGATAT
>Ga0082212_10000967_pt1 | contig 42280 bp, 31 predicted proteins | sample TergutNt197P3_FD_71548 | JGI IMG/M metagenome (GOLD analysis project Ga0082212, IMG submission 71548) | Neocapritermes taracua P3 segment gut microbial communities from Petit-Saut dam, French Guiana - Nt197 P3 | ecosystem: Host-associated > Arthropoda: Insects > Digestive system > Gut ...
AATCCGCCCGCGCATAACCCGAATTCGCACAGATCAACGGGACGATTGCCATCGTCCCCTACGCGCCGTTTACAGCCGAGAAACGGATTATGTAAATGCTCCCATGCCCGATCGACTTTTGCAATTTCAACATTCCTCTACATTTTGAGCATTATCTTGAAATACTTTATTTCACGGCCGGCGATTTTCTTAAAGACGCCGGCTACGTCGTCGAAGTCGAAGTAATGCGATATCATGCCCTCCGTCCGGATTGCGCCGCGCCCCATCAAGTTTATCACCTCGTGATAATCGGACGGGGTATACATCGTCGTACCCGATATGCGTAATTCATGCTGCACGAAATCCGGCAAAAGGGGGATATCGTAACCGTTTTGAAGAACCCCGACGATAACGGCCCTGGCCCCGCGGCGAGCGAGGCGGAGGATATCGTTGAATACCGCGCATATCACAGTGCCCAAGAGACTGCAACCTGGGCAACTTGTGACCTGCGCGAGTATCTGAATGGTGATTTCCTGCAAAAATTCACGAGAGACGAGCGGAGCATGATTGTCGAAACAGCAGTCCAAAACGAAGATAATCCACGACGGAGACGTGCCGGCAACAACAATGCCACTAATGACAGGGTGTTTTTGTTGAGCACTAAAGAAGTTCGCACGTACTTTCGCAATGATACCGATAGGCGAGCGACCGTTAATGGCACCCCATACTGGTGGTGGTTGCGGTCTTCCGGCCACATCGAGCTTGATGCTGCTCGTGTAGAGTATGATGGCCATGTCAACACATTTGGTTTCGAGCTCTACAGTTCTCCCGTCAACGGCTTTCGTGTCGGTTTTGGGTTCAATGTTAACACCACTTCTGGCGGCGTTCGCCCCGTGCTATGGCTAAATCTGGGATCATGAATCCTATATTCCGCTTCACTTCTGGCACTCGCGATCGCTGAATGTTAGGCATAAGGATTTTTTTTGACCAGCCCCTTTGCTCCCATTGAAGATGCTATCCAGGCCATAGGCCAGGGAAAGATGGTTGTCGTAGTCGACGATGAAAACAGGGAAAACGAAGGCGACCTCACGATGGCAGCCCAGTGCGCCACGCCCGAAGCCATAGCCTTTATGGCCACACACGGCCGGGGCCTTATTTGCACTGCCCTGGAGGGGGAACTGCTGGATCGCCTAAATATTCCCCAGATGGTTCACGACAATTCCAGCCCCTTCGAGACGGCCTTTTGCGTTTCGGTGGAGGCCCGCGTAGGCACTACAACCGGCATAAGCGCGCACGACCGCGCCAGAACAGTCCAGGCCCTGATTTCTCCAAGTGCCAAGCCCAGCGATTTCGTAAAGCCGGGCCACACATTCCCCTTGCGCGCACGCCCTGGAGGGGTACTCACCAGAACAGGACAGACCGAAGCGGCAGTAGACATGGCCAGGCTAGCCAATCTGCACCCCAGCGGGGTCATCTGTGAAATAATGAAAGATGACGGACATATGGCGCGGGTGCCGGACTTGGACGTTTTTTGCAGGACGCACAATCTGCTGATGATCACAGTCGCCGACTTGGTTGCATATCGGCTACAAAAAGACCCGATAGTCCGTGCAGTAGGAACCCATGCCAAAGAAACCAAATGGGGGCCGTTGCTGGTTCACAAATTTCAGAACACCTTGGACAAAAGCATATATCTGGCTTTTCAAATAGGAGACGTTTCAGGAAAAACCCCCCTGGTCAGAGTTCACCTGGGGACGTTGCCGGATGACCTGGAAGGCTTTGGAATGGCTGAGCACTCAGCCTTTCATGCCTCTATGGAAGCAATGCAACAAGACGGTTGCGGCATATTGGTATTTTTGCACCACCAGGCCTGGGATGGGGCAGAGCCGGTACTCGATCCCGCCAACAGAGAAGTCGGCATTGGCGCCCAAATACTGGGACGGCTGGGCATAACAAAAATGAGGCTACTCACCCGCCAGGAGAAACATTATGCTGGGCTCAAAGGCTTTGGCCTGAACATCGTGGCCTACGAAATGCTGGAGATCAGCCCCGTCCCTAAAATTTCTGGTCACCTAGAGTCTAATACCAGTTTCTAGTTACGAGTTACGAGACGAAAAGCCTTGCCCAGCGCAGATGTGCGCCAGGCATTTATAAAATCAGCAATAGAAAATGGTATAAATAGAAAAAATTTATTATTTCAAATTCAGTCTTGGTGTTTGGCGAAGACCAGCCCCTCCGCGGGCTTCAACACCTTGGGGGAAGTAGATAGAGCATGAGGTTGTCCCAGTGCGGATATTTTGGCCGTATAGTTGCGGCCGCCATGTATCAACGCCAAAAAGTTTCGTCGGCATATCATCAGCGTAGAAATATCTGCTGGTTCTTTCAGAACTCGGCAAAAACAGTCTGTCGGCGGGGGCGTTGCCGCCCCTTATAACTAAGTATGGGTTATTCGGATCCAGATTTTTCTTTTCGGCAATCAGTCTCTTTCTATGTTCATCGGTTGTGAGACTTCCATGAGGATTTCTGTTCAAGTAATCGATTATATGGCGAAACCTATATGTCGTGGAATATTCGTTGGTGTAGTGACTGAAATGATTTACAGTCCGGGTACTGATGTTATCGTTCATCAGCAAAACCCTTCTGCCCTGTACTTCCATTACTCCCCTATTGTATGGGGCGAAGGAAAGGTTATGCTTTTCGTTGTGGCGTACCGTGTTGGAGCCAAGCAAGAGGAGGGCTATCTCTAATGCTGATTGCGCAGAGACAGCCACACTTGAAAGCGCGGCTAGGCACACAGCGACGGCCCGGGGGACTGTTCTGGCTATTAGCACCACCCCTCCAAAACTGATACAATATAGCATCGGAACTTTGTATCCGTCAAACGGCATTAGTAAGCGTGGGATTTATTGATAGGAAGTTGCATGACAAAAAACGTCTTGACTGGGATTTTTGCCGCCTTGCTGGCCGCCTTTGGCTTGTTGCTGGGGTGCGTAGACCCAGAGGACGCCGAGGGTAGCTCGGGTACTGGAGGGACTTCTCTCTATGTCTTTGACTCCAGCGATGGCGCTTCCAGCAGGATTCTGGTCTATTCTGATGTTGCCACACTGTTTAATGATCCTGAGACGAGCCCCTCCAGGCAACTGAGGGGTACCAAGATAGAAAAAGTCAAAAACCTTGCTTGGGGCGGCATGTGTTTTGACACCAATGGCAACCGACTCTATTTAGTATCTGAAGCAGGAGACGTTGTCCGCATCGACCGTGTCAGGTCGCAAAATGGCGATATTTCCAGCCCTTTCGATATAGTTTCGTTTATGCTCGGTTCGTCAGACAGCGAGAGGCTGTCAAACGGCAAGTTTGGGCAGGCCATGGTAAACCCTATGACTTCTGCCCTCTACGTGACTGAGTCGAATTCATCCAGCTCCAGGGTATGGGTCATTTCAAATCCTGGAGCCCTGTCTGACGGGGCAACCGTCGGCAACAGCGGATACTTGTCTGTTCCTGGCGAAAAGGGCGGCACCGGTGTTGCTGTCGGAACTGATGGCTCTATCTATGCTTATCTGGATGATGGAAGTTTTTTTACAGACCCGCTTTCAGGCGTGTCATATTCCGGGCCCAGACTCAGAAAAGGAAACTCAGCAGGCTTTCCACTTACTACTTCTGTGATCGTTGGTGATTCCAGCGAACCGGTCAACAAGACCAAACTGGCCAGATACGGATGCCTTGCCGTCGACAGCGATGGTTATGTCTATATGTCGAGGCACTTGTGGGATGCTGGGCTTGACACGTCTGGCTCTGAGGACTCCATTTTGGTATTCAGCCCCGGGCAATTTAACCCGGGCAGAAATCAGGCCCCCGAAAGGACTTTTTCTAACACAATCGACCTCCGCATCATCAGCCACGCCGTTACCCGAGATTGGCTGGTGGGGGCGTCATCCAATGGCGATTTCGGACGGGATCGGTTATGGATATGGAGGGCACCTTCTTCGGTAGTAGCGATGTCCTCAAAGGACTTTAGCGTAGGCTCTGGGGCCGCTATCAGGGGCCTTGCCCTTGACGGCAATAACTAATACCATTTTCTATTGAGCCACTGCCAATACCTCCACACTACCTGTATGTGCAAAAAGGGGGCGGAGATTTGGGTTGCATCGACAGCGGTTCAGCACTCAGATGGCCTGCTGACCAACCTCGAAAAAATACATAGCACACAGTTAGGAATATTACACAAAAATTGTTACAGGGCCACACGAGGGGAAAAAATGCTCACACACGAAAAAATCTGCAACGCCATAGCCTCGTTAGCCGACCAATACTCCTTAACAAGAGCTTCTTACTTCGGCTCTTACGCAAACGGCCTCGCTACTGAGAAAAGCGATCTTGACCTTTTGGTAGAATTCACCAGACCATCTGTATCAGTCTGGCACATTTCAGGGCTTAAACTTGACCTCCAGGACATCCTGCACACAAAAATTGACGTGGTACATGCCCCGATCCCAGAAGACTCCTACTTAATAATCGACAAAACGGTGCTGGCCTATGAGAACTAGGGACAAAACCTTCTTAACTAGGAATTTGTATAATGCCCCCCATGCGTCTTGCCTTCCTCATCGTTAGGGATATCTGGAGGGATTTTTCTCGGCACAGATCCCAGTTTCTGCTTGCCGTCCTTTCGCTTGCGACCGGCCTGTTTGTGGCGGGGGGCGGCCTGTTGGGCATAGATACCTTGGACAGGTGGGTTGGGAGGATGGAGGCCATGGCCCGCATAACCGTGTTTGCCGCCGATGGGACAGATATAAATGTGCTGGAGCAAAAGTTAGTCGATGACCCAAGGTTCACTTACATAAAGCGCGTATCCAGTGAGGAGGCGACAAGGCAGTTTATCGAGTCAGTAAAAGATGCAGGGCTTATGCTGGACACCTTGGGACTGGATGCGATTCCTGCAAATTTAGAACTGACCCTGCGCCCTGACCTGCTGGAACGCAACAAGGCAATCGAGGTAGGGGAAGGGCTCAGAAAGCTTCAGGAAGCCGGCGACGTAGTCGTCGACCACGAGCGAATGGATACACTGCTGAAAGGAGCTCGCGCAGTCAGAAGCGTTTTGGCCGGGTTCGGCATCGTCCTGTTGGTGGTGGCTGCCTTTTCAACCGGCACTGTCGTCCGCATGAGCATCATGTCTCGCGATGAGGAAATACACATAATGCGGCTGGTGGGCGCGACGGAGTTTTTTATACTTGCCCCCCTGTTGCTGGAGGGCGCAATTCTGGGTTTGGCAGGGGCTACCGTAGCCGCCGGTGGGCTTTGGCTCCTCTGGTTGCCGCTGTCAATGGGCAAGTTCAGCGTCTCACCATTTATTGTCGAAATGGCAAAGCTGGTCTTTTTCTCGCCAAAGAGCCTGGGCCTATTGGCAGGCTCCGGCTTATTTACTGGTGCCTTTGGGGCGCTTTGGGGCTTTAGGAATTCCAAACGGGACAGAAGGGGCAACAAAAAGATGGCGGACTAGCGATACCGAACCCCAGGTGAACGCCTACGGCTCTTGTAACTTGAAACTGGCATGTATCACTAATTTAGGCCGGTAATCAAATACAATTCTTTATCGGCCATCATCGCTTTTTCAATGCGTTCAAGCAGGGCATGGTTCTTCAGCCAGTACCAGCCAGGTATTACTCGTTCTTGAAACTTGTTAAAAGGAAAGAGCTTCTGGCGCAGTTTTTCAATGTCTGCTCCAATCTGCTTTCCAGCCATTTCTTTTTCCAGGCGCAGGTCAAGACGCTTTAGTCGTGTTTGCAACCGCTCAATCTCTTTTTGGTACCGACCGCTGACGGCATCGCTCCAGCCACTATTAGGCTCGGGGAAGGTCAACGCAGATGGCTTGATGTGCATAGCCTGGCCAAATGCTTCCCACTGCCTCAACTGCAGGGCCTCCAGCATATCGGCCGAAATTTCGGGCGAGTCATCATCGACTACAAACACAGTCGGTCTCGGCAGTATCTCTGGCACTTTCAATCCAACTCTGTCCCATATTCGCTCAATCAATTGCCAATAGCCCCTTTCCGCTGGCCCTAAAATCACCGCTTCGACAGGTAGCGCCAGAGACTGCATCAGTGGGCGCAGTGCCGCACCCGGGCTAAGCCAATGTCTGGCAGGGCAGGGTTGGCCAAATTCCAAAGGGCTACGCTTTCCCGTATTTGGGTCGAGGGAAAACCAGGCGGATTGTTTGCGGGGGTCTAAAATTAGTTTTTCACCCCTGGATTCCAGCAGGTCGGCTTGCTGATGGAGATCTTTTTCAAGCTCCATCGCTTGCCACCGTTCCAGTTCATCTTGTATGGACGCTCGGTCAATATCCATGGTGGGACTGAATGGTACGATGCCTCGATCCCATAACGGCTCGCCCAATGCCAGAACGTGACCCCTCAAGGTAGGCTCAATTGGTTCCGGCAATCGCCCCCAGAGTTTTTGGGCCTCTGTTTGATGGTGTTCTGTCCATTCCAGCCACCCGGTTGCCGTCCCTGGCGGAGCAGAAAAATGAAAGCGGTGCCTTACTAACCTCTCCCCTTGCACCGCAATTACAGATGCAATTTCTGCGTGGTCGTGGTCTTCATCGGCGAGCCAATAGACCGGCCGCAGGCCTCGCCGCCTTGCCTCCGCGGCAACGGCCAGTGCCTTAACAACAGAGAGGGCAGGTGACCACCCTGCGCCAATCTGTTGTCCTGTTGCTATCACTCCTTTGCAATCTTCCATCGAAAATCAACTTATCACTTAGTTAGAATAAAGAGAAACATTCTCTTGGGGTCGTCATGCGATTTTTTATTTTCTCACTCTTGACTCTTCCATTATTGGCCCAAACGTCACATTTTACTCAACCAGAGGCACTCTGGGCAGAATGGCGCCGCCACATACCTGCATTTTCTGAAAGAGAGCTTGTAAATATGCCCGAGGCAGACAGGGCCCGGTGGGCGCTGTCTCTAAGGCGTGTCCAGGGCATTGACTCGCCCAACCTGTTGCCGCCCGAATTGGAGACTCCGACAGAGGCCCTTTGGCTCGAAAAGGCGTTGCAGGCCCGGACGCCCCCTGAACGCTTTGACGCCTTTTATTTTTTAAACCGCCTCAGGAGCGGCAGATCGATGGATGCTCTGGCCAATTTGTTGCCCGACGAAATAGCCGGGTGGCCGAAACACCTAAGGTTAGAGGCTCAATTTACTGCGGCCATACTGGGCGTGTCTGGCGTGTCTCAGGCAGAAAAAATAACAGAAGTTTGGGATAGCTATAAAAAAACAGCCCAGAGCGACTCTTTGAGGAGCATGGTTTCATGGCTACGCCTGAGCATGGCTGAGAAAGAGATCGAAAAACCAGCCCTCATTGAGGCGACTCCACATGCGATTCTGGCCATGATGGATGCCTGGAACAGAGCGCCTTGGGAGAAGCGCAGCGAATTGATGCCCCCGGGCAAATTGGACTTAGGCCCTGATTCGGCCTTTTGGGATACATTGGGCCTAAAGCCTCCCAGCACGGATACCTTGGCTCGAGCACATGCAGGCATCATGTCGAGGCTGGCGGAAGGCGTGCCAAATCCCGCTCCCCAGGATTGGGTGGAAAGGATGGGAGCGCCATGGGTTTTGGACAGCGATCCACTGGCCCAATGGTACGGGTTCCAGTCACTGAATAGATTTTCAACCTTGCCTGCAGAAATCTCAAAGGCGCTAGACAAGGTCATCAAAGACAAAAACCTCTCTCCTTTGTTAAAGGCCATGTTGCTTCCGGCCCTGTACAAGCATCGACCAAAACTGGCCCCGAGGTGGAGGGATGACTTGCTGAAGGGCAACGATCCAATAGCCAGGTCTTTGGCTGTGGAACATATCAAGGATGTGCCAAAAGACAAAGACATAGATGCCATAATCAAGCGGCTTTGGCGCACGGAGGAATATGACGGCGTCCAAAACCTGATTAATGCGATGCCTCGCTGGAAGCTGGCACCTGAGAGGCACGTGGAACTGCTGAAGAGATTCCTGGATCACCCATCCTGGACTGCCAGGCTGGATGCTTGGAGAGAGTTGAGAAAACTCGATGCAGAAATTCCATGGCCAAAGGCTCCTACTCCGGCCATGATTGATGAAAATATTCTGGCCCTTGCCCAAGAGCTTCTTAAAAAAGGGGAGCTGGTCAGGGTTCAGGTTGAATTTGAGGATCACGGCTCTGTTGTGATGAGCATGAACCCCCTCAATGCCCCAATGAACGTTGCAAACCTCATACTGCTGGCCAGAAGGGGGTTTTTCGACGGCAGGCGGGTTCCGAGAATTATTCCAGACTTTGTGGTTCAGTTTGGTAGCCCATGCGATACCATGGATGGCGGGCCTGGCTATAACGTGCGGTGCGAAAACAGTTTGGACTGGTACGGCCCCGGCAGTGTGGGCATGGCCCTTTCAGGCATGGACACAGGAGGGAGCCAGTTCTTCTTTACCCTAAATGCCACGCCCCATTTAACCGGAAAGTATACAAGGCTGGGCGAGTTGGAAGACCTGGACAGCGCAATGAAAATCTTGGAGTCTCTGGAGCTAGGCGCGGTGATTAAGCAAGTCAGAGTGCTGTAGAGCCAATCATCATGGGCTAAAATCTAGTAGTGTGGAGCATGGCTAAAACCAAAATAAAAATTTCCTTGGGAATCGCTGGACTATTGGCCATTATTGCCGTCGTGATAGCACTGATGGCCAACAGAGATGATTCATCCCTATTATCATGGGATGTTGTAGGCAGAGGCGACATCCGCGAAACCATAACTGCTTCCGGCGAATTCCAGGCAAAAATCAAAGTAAATATTGGCACCTCGATTATGGGTGAAATCGTAGAGTTACACGTCAGAGATGGACAGAATGTCAAGGTAGGCGATCTGCTGGTGGAAATAGATTCAGTGCGGGTCCAAATGGAACAAACCCGCGCCAAATCAGCCTTGGATGCCGCCAGGAACGATGCCGAAAGGGCAAACTTGACTCGGGATAGTTTGCAGGAAGTTTTTGAGCGCATGGAGAATCTTTCAAAGTTGGGCCTTATTTCCGGCGAAGATTTTCGTCAAGCCAAGCTGAACCGCGACACTGCACAGCTGGCCACAAAAAATGCAGAAGCCTATGTTGAGCAGGTATATGCAAACTTGAAGGCAGTGGAAGATGATTTGTCCAAAACCAAGCTTGTGGCGCCCATGTCCGGCAGAGTGACAGGGCTAAAAGCAGAAAAAGGCGAAACGGCCATTCCTGGCCAGTCTAACCTGCCAGGCGCCACGCTGATGGTTATCTCTGACATGAGCGAAATGATTGCCGAGGTAATGGTAAACGAAAACGAAGTGGTGCGAATCAAGGTAGGACAGAGCGCCCAGGTCACCGCCGAAAGTCTGCCAGGCAAGGTTTTTATTGGAACCATTGTCGAGGTGGCCACAGCCTCTGAAAGAATTGGCCAAGAAGCCAATAATATGTATAAGGTCAAAGTGGCTTTGGACATGGACATTCCAGGCGTGGGTGAATTGCGGCCTGGGATGAGCGCAAGGGCGATGATATTATCTGTGGAAGCAAAAAATGTACTGATGGTGCCTCTGCAGAGCCTCCTGGAGAAGGACGGCACTATGGAAGAAGCTCAAAAAAAGGGCCTCTTCGCCCCAGAAACCCGAACCTATGTGATGAAGGTGATTGATGGAAAGGCCGTAGAGTCTGACATTTCCACAGGCATTGCCAATGTGAAGCACTTTGAAGTGCTTGGTGGCCTAAACGAGGGCGATGTTGTGATAACAGGCCCAGCGAGAAAATTAAAGAGTTTGGGCAATAACGAAGCGATCAAATTGAAAGAGAAGCCGGATACCCAAAAAGAGTCTGATGTCAGCGATGATAATTTAGAGAAAGAAATCTGATGGATGCCGCCGAGCCGTTCCGAGCTGCGATTTTAAGCATCCGGGCCAACAAATTACGCAGTGCCCTCACCGTCCTTGGCATCGTCATTGGCGTATCTGCGGTCATAGCTGTGGTGTGCCTGATACAAGGTTTTAAGGGGATTGTCTATGGTGCCATGGAAAGATTTGGGACTAATACAATAAATATTTCCCAAATGAGGTGGGTGCGATTGCCTTCGGGCGAATATGCCAGAAACAAGGCCAAGGGCATGTCGATGCAGGACATGCGCGCCCTGGCTACGGAATTGCCCCACGTCATCACAAGCGTCACCCCAGTCCTCAATTCCTGGGGCTCCGTTAAACATAGGGAGAGAAGTAGCAGTGGGTCGGTATATCTCACGGATGAAACATGGCTGGAGCAAAACAACTACGACTTGGATGCAGGGCGAAATTTTGTGCCTGCAGACATACGCCTAAATTCAAAAGTAGCCATTATTGGCAAGACTCTTGTCGAACAATTGGGAATCCGGGGCAATCCTATTGGCCAATATGTTCTGTTTCGAGGCACGGATTTTGAGATAGTCGGCGTTTTTGGCGATCTTGGGTCTAACATGCTCTACGACTTAAACGACTTGATAATGATCCCAATCACAACTGGCATGGCGATATTGCCAAGCGACGAGAAGGGGTATATGAGCATCATGGCCCGCTACGAACTCAGTCTGGACGCAGAAGGTGTGGAAGATGTTGTGCGGGACGCCATGAGGCGCATACTGGGGCTTAGGCCCAGCGAGCCAGAGAGTTTCAGGGTGACAGCCATGAAGAGGGAGGCTGCCGAATTTAATACCGTAATGCTGGCTATCACTGGAGTGGCAGGCGGAATGGTTGGCATCGCGCTCCTGGTTGGCGGCGTGGGAATCATGAACATTATGCTTGTCAGCGTCACAGAACGCACGAGAGAGATAGGCGTACGCAAGGCCGTCGGCGCCAGAAGGGGCCACATATTGGTGCAATTCCTGATTGAAGCCACCGTACTATGCCTATTTGGTGGAGCGTTGGGCATACTGTTTGGCTCTGTGCTGGGTACAGTTGCCAGCAAGATAATTTTTAATCAGGTTCCAGGGATACCTTTGTCTGCCTACATAATCGGCTTTGGCATCCCTGCGTTGATAGGGATATTCTTTGGCTACTATCCTGCAGCAAAGGCAAGCAAGCTGGATCCAATCGAAGCGCTGAGGCACGAGTAGAAAATAATCGGACTCAATCCTTTTGGCCGTAGCTTGGCAAGCATGGCCCGCCGTTTGGATACAGCTTTTTCCCTTCAGCGAAGGGCCGACCGATAACGCCCTTCAAGTTGCAGTAGCTGATGGCCATCATGATGATGGGGTCAAGCTTGATGGGGTCAGGCTGACCATCCGTCATGCAATCTTCGTTGGCAAAGGCCGCCACAATATCGCCAAAAAACATGATAAAGCCCTGTATTTCCTTTGTGTCGCATACCTTGCAGACAAAGCACAAAGGACATTCCTCTATCATTGGAGCCTGGCCTGCATCGTCAAAAAATGAGGTAAACAAACCTGATTTATCCACGTTCCAGCCCGAGGCGATGCCACAGAAATCCAGCTTCCGCACCAAAGTTGACGGAGGAATGTTGACGCTGAAATATCCGGTCAGTGCGATCCCTTCAGTAATGTAGTGCGTATCCTTTAGAGAAACGCACAGGACGGGATCAAGACAGGCGCACCCGCCCGCGCCGACAGTCGTATAGGTTGGCTTATTATTTCGCATCGCACCGACAATCATTGCAGGAAAAGGCCCGACTGGCCGGTTCTCGAGTTTGATCTTTTTCATGCATCCCCCCGAACTATAGCGGTTCAACTTTTTGTAGTTGAACTGCTATATGCCAGGATTTGCTCGCAAATCATGGCCGTTTGTTGTTCATAGGCGGGCTTGGCTCGCCGTTAAGTGAACAACAAATATAATAAGTTACATTGCCATAAGATGATCAAGCATGATGAAGAGGGGCATCCTCACGAACGACGGTATCTGGGCTGTACAACTGTTTTTGCTACTTCACAAGTGGGTACCAATCAAAATACCTTGTGTGACCATAAAAACCACCTACGAAAGAGCCTGTAGCAATTTTGTGCAAATCACCTCCTTCACCCCTCACCCCTCAACCTGCAACACAGTAAGCCCATCTTGTTTTTTGCTTGTGCCGACCACGGGCACGACGTCACCCACTCTGTAGGGCCGCCTACGGCGCCGGAAAGCGTCTGGGAAGGCCACAGCTTCCAGCAGACCTGCTTCATCTTCTAAGGTAACAAACTGCATCATATCTCCGTGCTTGGTTGGTACTGGTTTTTCCGCAACCACCAACCCCCACAGCCTCATTTTGCGGTTTGGCTTCTCAGCATCTACAGTGCGGTTGGGGCACCCGCCGTGCTTAATCCTGGCAATCATTGCAGGGTGCATCTCAAGCGGAAACCCCATTGTCTCCATTTCCAGGTTTGCCCTCTGAAACGGGTCTGTCGGTCTTGGGCGAACGCCCGGGGGGACGCCGCCAAATACGGCCCATGCAAGCCTTGTCCTGTCGCCGCCCTCCGCCCACAGATCGAATGCCCCTGCGGATGCAAGGGCCGTGGCCGTATCTACAGATAGCGGCACACGGGCGAGCAGATCTTCTAAAGATGAAAAAGCTCCTTTTTTATCCCTATTTTCCAGCAGTGCCTCAATTTCTTTTTGCCATGCCCCCCTTATCGCCATTAGGCCAACCCTCAGCCCCTGCTCCCCTTCCGCGCTGAAGCAATATTGGGACATATTTGCGTCCGGCCCCTTGACCACGAGCCTGTGCCGCCTCGCGTCCCCTAAATAGGCGATGGCTGGATAAAAGCCCCCCTGGTTGGTAATCACCGATGCGAAAAAATGAGCCGGGTGGTGGGCCTTTATCCATGCTGATTCAAAGCTCACCTGGGCATAACTGGCAGAGTGGGGCTTGCAGAATGAATAGCCCTGAAATGTCTGGATCATTGACCATATCTCATCAATGGTGCTTTCTGGAATGGAATTTGAGGTGCAACCCTCACGGAATTTTTTTTCAAAGGTCGGCAGTCGCTTGTTGCAATCAAATTTTCCCAGCAATTTCCTGAGTTTGTCAGCTTCCTGGTGGCTCCATCCCGCCAAAGCCATGCCGACCCTGACCACGTCTTCCTGATAGACGAGCACCCCATGGCTTTCTGATAATAATTCCCCTAATACCGGGTGGCTGGGTTCATATGCTTCATCGCCCCTGACGCGCTTGACGTATGTATCAATCCAGTGATGGGCGGCAGGGCGTATGAGACTTGAATGTATGACAAGCGTTTCAAAGTCGCCCCGACCGACCCTTTGTTGCAATTGGCGCGTAGCCGGACTTTCCACATAAAAGACGCCGATGCTATCGCCCTTGGCAAGCATTTCCTGGGTTTCAGGGTCTTCTCTTGGATTCCAGTGGTAGTTCTTTTGATAGCCCAGGTTAACGAGGGCATCCCGAACTACTGCAAGGCTCCTGTTGCCTAAAAGATCAATTTTGACCAGCCCGTATTCCTCTGTTCCGTCTTTGTCCCATTGGGTTATAGAAACGCCTTCTTTTGCGGGGGCAGGCTCAAACGGGACGTGCCTCCATAGTGGGTCGGGGGTAATGACGGTTCCACCAGGATGTACGCTGAGTTGCCGGAAGTGCCCCAGGATGCTTTTGGTCTGCGCGACGATGGGTTTCCAGGCAGGATTGGTGACGGCTTCATCCAGTCCCCCGTCCCAGCCGCGGACGTATCGGGCGAGGGTTTTCAGTTCCGCTTCTGGTCTGCCGTGGGCCTGAGCAACAGAACGCAGGGCGGATCGAGACTTAAAATAAACGTGGTTGGCCACCATCGCCACATGGTTGCGTCCGTGGGCATCGAATACGGACTGTATCACTCTGTCCCTCTCGTCCCAGGCAAAGTCTATGTCCAAATCTGGCGGATCCAGCCGCGCTTCAGACAGAAAACGCTCAAACATCAAATTTGTGGCCAGGGGGTCGACGTTGGTTATTCCCAGCGCATAACTGACCAGGCTCGCGGCGCCGCTACCTCGCCCGCAGGTGCGCGAGACCTCGGCCCTGCAAAAAATATCGTGGACTACAAGAAAGTAGCCAGCAAATCGTTTGTGGCGGATTAGGTTCAACTCCATTTGAAGTCGGGATTCGACTTCGTTATTGGATATATCTACATTGCGCTTTCTTAGGCCTTCGCAGACTCGGTGCAATAGTAATTCATCCAAATCATCGCTACAGCCAATCGGCTCCGGCATTACCCAGGCTCCCCAGTGCGGTTGCCAGCTAGTCATGCGTTCCAGTAGCGCATCTGTTCCCTTTGTTATGTCCGCATCTGACGCCGGATAGCGGTATTCCCATTCGGTGCGCGGCATGGCGGCGTCGGCAGACTCCCAGAGCAATTTCGTACGGCTGATTAGGTTGCATGTTTCAATAGCGCGTTTTAGCCTATGAAGTTCTAATCCAGCATTTGTCCTGAAACGTAGCGCTTGTGGGCCTATTACCTCAATGCCCAATCTTTTTGCTTCCATGGCCTCAATGCTATTGCGTCTGTGGGCCAAGAGCGCGGCATTGATGCCCTGTTTTGCCAGTAGTTTTGCGCCTTCCATATTCATTGCTACCACAGCGCAATCCGATGTGGGCAGTTTGGGCTCCCTGTCATGCGCCAAATCAGTGAGCAGATGGCAGAGTTGGGCATAGCCATCGTCAGACCAAGGAAGGACGCCAAACTCTAAACCAAGCCATTTGAATCTGCTACCGATAAATGGTTTAACGCCAGCCTCCAGTGCTGCCTCCCTAAATGCGGGCCAGCCGTGCAGGCCGCAGTTCCATAGGGCCACGGTGCCATAGCCCAGCCGGATAGCTAGTTTGACAGCTTGTTCTGACGTATAGATTCCCTCTCCGGCGCTAAAGTCTGTGATGGCAAGCAGAAAGGACATGGCACTATAGCAGTTCAACTTTTTGTAGCTGAACTGCTATACGGGGCGCCTGTCCGCGCCCATCCAGGCAATATGGGATGATCTGGGTAGCGTTTCCGCAATTTTGCCAAAGTTGGCTCCATGGCTTCCAGTTTTTTGTTGCCCTCTCTAAAGAGGCCCCTCTGTCTGCCTATGCCCCAGGCGATATGGGTCTCGAGGCGGTGGACGAGGATTCTCCTGATGGATTTTTCCCTAAAAAATTTTTCAGCGCTACGGGCAATGAGCAAAGGCGGCTCCGAAAGTTCAAGCTCATCAGCCGACCAGCGATGTTTGGCCCCATCCACGTCCCACCAGTTTAATGTGAGCAGTCGGGGGCTTCGCTTTTCCTTCCAGAGTTTGTCCAACAGCCACTGCGCCAGCGGTATCGCCTCAGGCATGACCGGCGGCTCCAATCGCCATGAGTGACGACTTTCGTGGGGCTTGTCCGCAAGCATCGGTAAGTGCGGCCTGTCCTCCCCGCGGGCGCACTGTATTATTTTCTTGGCTATGTCCTGCCTCACAAACTGGGCCAGCATGTTTACAGGTACAGGTTGCAAATCGCGGATCTGAAAAAGCCCAAGCCTATTGAGCCGAAACAACACTCCTGCCTCGACGCTTGGCAATGCCCCTAGTGGATGTGGGGCTAAATAGCTCGCTTCAAAGCCCTCCTGCACCAATTCGACCCCGTGCTCCCGCCTTGCGGCGAGACGGGATGCGGTGCCGCTCACAGACAGGCCGCCATGACCAGACCAACCCATAGAGCCAGACAGTTCCCTCAAAATGATGCTTGCCGCGTCCTTTGGATGTCCAAAGAGGCCGCTTGTGCCTCTCAAGTCTATTTGTGCCTCCCCCATGCGGCCCAATAGCCCCTGGGGCGTCCAGCGAGTCAAAAACTCCCCGAAGCCCATTTGGGCCTCCCACCATGCCTGAGGGGTGGGGTCAAGTACTTGCAGGCCAGGGCAGGCCCGCAGGGCCCTGTCCATGGAGTCCCCAGCCTCCAGGCCTTCGGCCTTGGCAAGCCTGTTTACGAGCCACAGCGCAGGTGTAGAACCGGTCTGAATGGACTGAGGGGACAGAAAGGCCAGTGGGCGGCCACAGAGCCGCCTATCCTGCCCAGAGGCAAGCTGAAATGGCAGTTCGGGAACCCAGAGGGAAAGCATATAGGCCTCTCGCACCGGAAGGGTGGAAAGGCAGTATATCATTATTGCGAAAAAAAAACGAAAATAAATTACAAAATCCAAAATATCTAAAAAATTGAGTCATTATCAAAACCAAAACCAGAGGTTTTGAAAACGGCCCTTGTGACACTTCAGGGGCTGGAATGGTAGGATGAGCTGGAGGTTTTGAAAATAGCTCAACTAAAACAAATCTGAATGCGTACCAGTCCTAGAAACCGTCAGCACCAAGTTTGCTCCATCAATCAGATAAATTAGGAGCCAATCAGGCTGAATATGGCATTCCCTAAACCCAGTATAGTCCCCGATCAAAGCATGGTCACAATATTTAACGTCTAAACACTTCCTTTCACGCAATGTTTGAACAACCTCCTCCAACAAATTGAGGTTCATTTTCCGTTTAATAATACGCTTAAGATCTTTTCGAAACTGTGTAGTTTTTTTCAGCTCTAGCAATTCAGTTTCGGACATTTTATAATCCTAGGACTCTTCAAGATTCACTTCTGCCGCCATTTCCTTAACGGACTCATAAGACTTTGCCTTAATCCTGCCCTTGGCAATGTCTCTTGCCTCTTGCATGGCAGCCAAAGTCTCGGCATTGTACTTTGGCAAAGTCAAATCGAAAGGCAATCCACCGACAATCATAACTTTGTGCAAAAAGATGTTCACGGCATCGGCCACAGTGATCCCAAAATTGGAGAAAATACCATCCACAGCCATTTTTACTTCGGGATCAATTCGTACGTTAATGTTTGCAGTTTTAGGCATTTTAGCACCTCAATATGCAATTATGTATAAATTCGACCGCAATTGCAATACAAAATGCGGGAGTATGTAACGAATTTTTTGAAAGCGGCCCAATCCTTCAGCCTTTTTTCGCAACGTGGTTGTTTTCCATCCATTCCCTTGCAATCGCCCCCAGGTTTTCGGCAGTGTTGAGTGTGGGGTCGTCCATGGCGGCTTCTAGCAGATGTCTTTGTAGCGCTCCAATCCAGGGGCCTTGGGGCCTGTTGGCCAGTTTCATCATGGTATTCCCGTCTATTGCCAGGGCCCGTACGTTTAACGGCGGCGCCTGGCAGGCGATTCTTTCCAGGCGCCCCACCAATTCTGCGTGTGATTGTGGGATGTTTTCTACGTTCAGCCCTTTTCCCAGTTGGTCCGCAAGTTGAAAGGATGCCCACTTGTGCCAGTCCAGGCCATCTTTTTCCAGGCGACGCAGGAGGCGGCGGCAGGCGGCGTCGCTCCAGGTTTTGTCGGGGCGGGAGCCGTGGTGTCTAATGAGGGCTATGACTTCTGCTTGGAGGGAATTGGATGCCTTTAGGCGTTTAAGTATCTGACATGCCATTTTTTCGCTTATGGCTTCATGTCCATGAAATTTAATTCTGCCCGTGGGGTCTATGAATTTAGCGCTCGGCTTGCCAATGTCGTGGAGTAGGGTAGCCCAGCGCATGGCAGGATCGGCGGGGGCGCAACTTGCCGCTTCCAATGTATGCCCCCACACGTCATAGGCATGATAGGCGTTTTGCTCACATCCAATGGCAGGGCCAAGTTCGGGAATGCACTTATCGAGCAAGCCATATGCGGCCAATGCTTTCAAGCCAGAGGGAGCATCGTGGCCGACGAGGAGTTTTGTGAGCTCAACAAAAATTCTTTCCACGGCCACCTTTGTCGTCACATCCAGTTTTTGCGAAATGGCGCCCGCCGTGGCAGACTCGATGGAAAAGCCAAGCTGGGAAACAAACCTGCAAGCCCTGTATGGTCGCAGGCCGTCTTCTTCAAATCTCTGCAACGGGTCACCCACGGCCCTGATGAGTTTTCTTTCTAAGTCAATGCGTCCATCAAACGGGTCGATGACATGGTCGCGCCAGTCGCTTGAGGCGACAAATTCAATTGGTAGTGCCATTGCATTGATAGTAAAGTCGCGCCTGGCAAGGTCTTCTTGTAGTGAAACGCCAAATTTGACTGTGGATGGGCGGCGGCCGTCAAAATAGGCTCCATCTCCGCGATACGTGGTAATCTCTACATTCTTTCCATCCAGAACTATGGTTACGGTTCCGTGTTTTATGCCTGTTGGAATAGTTTTCAGGCCAGACGCTCTGGCTCTTTTAATTACGGCCTCTGGCAAGAGCGCGGTTGCAATATCCATGTCGCCTCCGGCAGTTCCATCCTTGCCAAGTAAGCGATCCCGAACATATCCTCCCACTGCCGCCAGAGAAGCATCTGTCCCCAGTGCCTGTCGTAGAAGGATGTAGTCTTGCATCGAAACTCCTATCCAAATTAATATACCAAGGGTATTCTTATAATATGTTTGAAGCGCCTGAAATCAAAAAGCCGACCATGCCTTTGCGTCGCCTTGCCGCAGTCAAGGCGAGTTGGAAGCCCACATTGCTAAATTTGTTGTTGCCTGGGGCTGGTTATTGGATGATTGGCCAAAAAACCAGGGCGCGCATCATTTTCTGTGTCTGGTGGGTATTTTTATTACTGGGCTTTTTGCAAATGAAGTTTGGAATGGTAGATGGATTCAGGGGCGGCGTGTACACGCCGAGAACAGACCCATTTGAATGGTTGCCGACTCTCGGAGCGCTTGCCACGGCAGGCATTGGGCCAATATATTTCTTGTTTGCCAAGCTATTCGGGGGAGCAGGTAGCGAGCCAATACGCAACCTGACACAGGAATACGGCGCGACTTATGTGATGATTGCGGGACTGCTCAATTGGCTATGTTGCTTTGATATTTTTGATCGCGCCACTGGCCGCTGGATGTGGCGTTTGCCAAAGGACGAGTTGGAAGAGATAAATGGGACAAAGGGAGCTGTGGAAGAATCAAGTGGCAAGTGATCAATGGTCAGTCAATCAGAGAGAGTCGCTGTATTGCTTGATGCTTGATGCAATGGGCATGGAGGCCGAGAGTTCAGACCTCAGAACTGATATCCCAGAGAAAAATGCCTAAAACTCTCTTCGATCTGCTTCCCAGGGACAACGATTTAAGTAGTTCCGCTCTGTTGGGGCAGTTCCTCGAATATTTAGATAGTTGCGGATTGTCGCTATATCCAGCCCAGGAAGAAGCAATTCTGGAATTATTTGATGGCAAAAATGTAATTCTAAATACTCCCACAGGCTCAGGCAAGTCACTGGTGGCAATGGCGTTGCACTTCCAGAGCCTGGCGATGGGGAGGAGGTCAGTTTATACATGCCCGATTAAGGCGTTGGTAAACGAAAAGTGGATGGCGCTCTGCAAGGAATTTGGCCCTCAGAATGTAGGTCTGAGCACTGGCGATGCCACAGTAAACAGAGACGCTCCGATTCTATGTTGCACCGCTGAAATACTCAGCAACATAGCTCTCAGGGATGGTGAATCTGTAGCCGCTCAAGATATTGTGATGGATGAATTTCATTACTATTCTGATCGTGAACGAGGCGTTGCATGGCAGGTGCCATTGCTGGTACTAAGGCGGAGCCGCTTTTTATTGATGTCTGCAACCCTTGGGGACACATTATTTTTCGAGCAGGAGTTGGAAAAATTGACAGGGCGGCCGTCCACGACTGTCAAATCAAGCGACCGTCCCGTCCCATTAGATTTTAGCTATGCCGAGACTCCCTTGCCGCTGACCTTGGAAAGGCTGGCGCAATGTGGCAAGACTCCCGTTTACGTAGTGCATTTTACTCAGGCGGATGCCGCAGAGAGCGCCCAGGACTTTATGAGCCTAAATTTTTGCAGTCGCGAAGAAAAGGCCGCGATAGCAAAGACAATCGACACATTCAAGTTCAGTAGCCCCTATGGCCCTGAAATAAAGAGATTTCTGAAGCAGGGAATTGGCCTGCATCATGCCGGGCTGTTGCCAAAATACAGAATATTGGTCGAACAGCTTGCTCAAAAAGGTTTGCTAAAGGTCATCTGTGGCACTGACACCCTTGGTGTAGGCATCAACGTGCCAATCCGCACGGTGCTATTTACAAAATTGTGCAAGTACGACGGAGAAAAAACGGCTGTTTTATCCGCTCGCGACTTTCATCAAATTGCCGGGCGAGCCGGACGCAAGGGCTTTGATGATTTAGGATTCGTAGTCGCTCAAGCGCCCGAGCATGTGATCGAAAATCTCAAGCTGGCAGCAAAGGCCGCAGGAGGCGGCAAGAAATTTGTCAAACGTCAGCCGCCCGAAAGAGGATATGCCCATTGGGATGAACAGACTTTTAAAAGACTCATTCAGGCCCCGCCCGAAAGGCTCCAGAGCCGTTTCAAGGTCAGCCATGGAATGCTTTTAAACGTGCTGTCGAGAGATGCCGATGGATGCTCCGCAATGAGGGAGCTGATCAAAGGGTGCCATGAAACCAGCGGGGGAAAAGCAATTCTTCGGCGTCGCGGGTGGCAACTTTTTCGCGCCCTCTTAGACAGAAAAATTGTAGAGTTTTTGGGCACAGGCCGCAAATTGCGAGTAAACGTGGAATTACAGGACGACTTCAGCATGGATCAAACCATCAGCCTGTACCTCCTCGAGACATTGCCATTGCTGAGCCCCGAGTCCGAAACTTATGCCTTTGACCTGTTGACGCTGGCAGAATCCATACTGGAAGACCCGGACATAATTTTGAAAAAACAGTTGGATCGCCTGAAGACAAAAAGGCTGGCCGAACTCAAGGCCGAAGGCATGGAATATGACCAGCGCATAGAAGAATTGTCCAAGCTGGAGTATCCAAAGCCACTAAGGGACTTTATTTATGGCACGTTCAACGAATTTTCTGACCGCCATCCATGGGTCGGCCAGGAGAATATACGGCCAAAATCAATTGCCCGGGAGATGTTCGAGACCTGGAGCACCTTTGCGGACTATGTCCGTTTATACAACCTTCAGCGTAGCGAAGGGCTACTACTCCGACACCTGAACAGCGTCTACAAAGTGCTTGCTCAGACTGTGCCAGATTTGGCCAAGACGGATGAGGCAAGGGAAATGGAAGGCTATTTGCAAGCATTGCTCAGGACGGTAGACTCCAGCCTCATGGATGCCTGGGAAACGATGCAGAATCCCGACTACCAGCCAATGGAAACTGCAGAGCCGACAATTGTGCCGCAAGACGTGACCAAGGACGAGTCCAAGTTCATTGCCAATATAAGGGCCAGGATTTTTACGCTTTTGGCCAGTTTGGCAGGCAGTCAATGGGAAGACGCAATTGAAGCATTGGACGCATTTGGACGCCGCGAACCAGAAGATGGTGAGGGAAGGCCCTGGACATCAGTGCGGCTCGAAGAGCTCATGACTCAGTACCTCAAAGAACATGCTGGGCCGCTACTCAACCCAGAAGGGCGGAACTTGCGTCATACCTATTCCAGCCAAAAACCAGAAAATGGCAATATCTTGCTAGTCCAACAGATGCTCGTGGATGAAGATTCGATTAATGACTGGGTGGCCGAGTTTGAAGTTGATTTAGACGCTAGCCGAGAATATCGCGAACCCATAATGGACATGGTCTATTTGGGGATATTTCGGTAGAGCTACTTGAATTATTGTAGTTGAACTACAGTAACTCAGTAACAAAATCGACCAAGCCAATGCTTGGTAAAAACTGATAATAATATAGTTATTGTTGATTTTCGTGACATAATTTGTTAATAAATGCGTTTCGTGACAAACAGATGTCAAAAAGACGGGCGTGGGCTACATCGGTTTCATACCGAGTCGCAATCAAAAGATTGTAGCTAGTGCAACGTAACATTAAAATGTTACATTGCACTAGAAACTGGTATTAGAACTTGTATCGCACGCCTACCTGAATCCAGGCCGGATTTACACCGTGCTTGCCTGAGTATTCAGCCGGGCTTGCAGTGACTTCACCGGCGGCGTTGGTGTTGACTCGGTTTTCTTTGGCCATGAACTCGGTGTCTGTGCCCAACTCGGCCAACTGAAACAGTGCCGCGACGGAGAGCCTGTCATTCAGGGCGTACTCAAGGCCCAACCGGAAGCCGAGCTTGCTCAAGGGATGCTCGACCATGCCGGAAACGCTGTTTTTGCGCGAATAGGCGGGATAATTTATTCCGTCAACGGTCTGGGCGAGGGGGCTCAGGCCGGACACGCTCCTAAACCACGTGTTCACCGAAAGGCCAGTCACAATCGAAAATGGAGACGTGCCAATTGGAGTCACGACATCTGCGTTTATCTGAATGTCTACAAGGCTGATGGTTCTGTAATTATTTTCGCTTCCAGGTAGCCAGTTGATTCCCAGGCCCGGCCTAAAAGATGATTTGCCGTTGGGGATGGGGATGATGTAGGCTCCGTCCACGCAAAGGCCCCAGATTGCATTGTTTGTCCAGTCCCTCAGGCCATCCTGGGCGTAAGGCATGGCCGCGCCCCCCTGCCAGCCCTTAAACTGCTGGGCATAGCCCTGGCTTCCCATGCCAACGAGAAGCAGGCCCACGAAACTGCTGATTAATTGTTTTCGCATGACTTGTTCCTCCAGTCCTAGAATTTGATGCCCATGCTGACAGAAATTGATCGGTTGCTATTGGTGTAGCCGTCCAGATTGCTTGTGTTTCTGTACCTGCCGTACCTGTCCCCCCTCAGCTGAACGACCCTGGTGCCTGCGGATGGCACCGCATCGGCGTCAGTGTTAAAGCTGGGGTGGTACACCATGTTAAACATGTTGGAAACGGTAAAATCGCCCATGGTCTTCACTTTCTTCCAGATGGGGATTTCCCAGGTTACGACTGCGTTGGCGGTATAAGAGTCGTTATTGTGATAACTGCCCAAGGTGCCATAGTATTTTGTCCAGGTGGCAGGAGGGCCGAATGCCGATGGCGCATTTGGGTCATTGCTCGCTATATTTCTATACATGTCATAGATGGTAGTTAGTCCATCGCCCATGGGGTATGCACGGGTGATGTTCCAGTTGCCGCCGCTGGTATAGCTCATGTTGAGGGCATAGCTTATCCATCCTCCCCTGACCACGGGTTGTAAGGCAACCACGGTAGCATTGATGCGGTGGGGCTGGTCAGTTCCCAGGGCGCCGCTGGGGGCTCGCCATTCCATCGGGATTCCCTCTGAATCAAGATATACGTCCTGATTATAGCGGCGGGCGGTACCAGTGTAGTCTGCTTCGGTGTCGCCCCTGAGCTGGGAGCGCGTGTAATTGAACCTCAGGCTGAAGATTGAATTTATCCTGGTAAAGGTCTCCAGCTCCAGGCCGTGGTAGTCGCGCCACACGTCGTCGGTGTTAAAATAGTGGGTCGTCTGGGAGTACATGCCCCTTAGGCCCAAGTCCTGGCCGGTAATGGACTCGGTGTCGAGCACAACCCAGTCCGGCTGGCGGTAGTTAGTCCGGCCCACGAGGAAGTTGCCCATCTTTCTGTATACATAGGCAGTCCTGAAGTAGGAGCCTCCGCCGTAGTTGCGGCGATACTCAACGCTGTACTCGGTGCTGTGAGGCGGAGTGATGTTGGGATCCTTTGTGTTGTTCCTGGTGCCATCTCCAAAAGTTCGGGGATTTCCATAATTATTTGGATCCATCAACTGTTGCAACGTCACGAAGCGCAGGCCGTACATCTCCTGGCCATTGATAATATCACCAAGAGTGCCGGGGTCTGGCTGGCCCGGCAGGCCAGTCCAAACGTAAGTGATATTCTTCTGACGGGGACTCGTCTGGGTGAACAGTGAGACAAAACCGCTATGGTATTCTTGCTGGACAAACATATAGCTGAACTTGAACACGTGGGAGCTGTCGCCCTTGGGGTCATAAGTGAGCGTTAATCTTGGGCTCAGGTGGGTGGAGTCGAGTATGGTGGTGTCGTCGATGTCAATCAGAGAGTTTTGGTCATAGCGCAGGCCCGCCATGACGTTCCACCTTTCGTTGATGGTCATCTGGTCGTTGAGATAGAAGGCCAGGTGCCTGTTTCTCCTGTCGCCTACCACGCCGTAGTACTGAGTCCTCCACGGGGCCAGGCCGATATTTCCGCTACCGCCGGTGCTCTGTCCAAACTCACCAGGCCCGACCCAATTAAGCACAGGGAAGAGCCAGTCGCCGCGGGTTCTCTCAAACATGCCGCCAACGTTGGTAGCGTTGTTTGCCTCCCCGGATATGGTGCTTTCTCTCCCATCGCCCTGGAAGTAGTCAATACCAATGTCAAGGTGATGGTTTATATCGAATAGATTCCTGTGCATGGTGAGGTTTATGCCGCCGGCTGTGCTGTTGCGCTCGCTCAGGCCCATGCCGCGGCCCAGGACGTTCCTGCTACCCGAAACCGATGTGTAAGAAAGACTCGTGTTATCAATGGGGCCATCGAGGGGAGACGTGTAAAGGTTTATTACCGGATATTGGGGTTGGCCGTCGTAGTACGACCTCGGGTCACCGAAGGGGCTCGCGTTCCAGCCCTTCGCTCGGCTCACCTTCACCTCGAGGAAGGTTGCGGAGCCCAGTATGCCAGTGTAGGCCATGTTCCAGGTCTGGTCATTGTTCCACCAGTATCCTTCCTGCCCTTCCATAAAATCGCCCCAGGCACTGGTGGCATCCGTCACCCACTTGTGGCCGCCAAACTCGATCTTGTGGTTTTGGTTGACGGCCCATGTGATTTTGCCGTTCCACCAATCGACCACTTCCTTTGCCTGAAAAGTATGTGGGTACTCAAGAAAATCAGGGAAGGTGTAGCCCGCCAGTCCAGCCCAGGCTCCGTTGGCAAAATCTGGCGTTGCCATGATGACGCCGTCATCGCGCATGGAATAAGTGACGGCAGTCAGCGCGTCGATGCCTGGATGGCCCGTGCGCCTGCTCCGCTTCACCTCGTCGGCAATATTCCACGGGTTCCTGAATGGCTCGAGGCCGCCCCCGTTTGGCTGAAGCCGGGAGCCTACAGTAAACCAGAGACGATCCTTGATGATGGGGCCGCCCAGATTAACCTGCTTTCTCTTATTTGCCTGTGAGTCTCCCACAGGGTTGGAAGTGAGGCTGGATTGGTTTACATTGTATGTTCGGCTCTTTGCACTCCATGAATTCCTGCGCATGCCCTCAAAGCGGATGGAGCCGGTAAAGTCGTTGCCGCCACTCTTTGTCACGATGTCAATGGCGCCGCCTATAACGCGCCCGAATCTGGCGTTTGTGGGGGAGAGCACCACCGCCATGTCCTCGACCTGATCTGACATAAAGGCATTTGCGAAGTCTGTATTGGCGACTGGGTTGGTAATTTCGCTACCGTTTAGGCGGTAAGAGACGCTGGCAGACTGGCCGCCCCTTATCGAGCGTCCGTTGGCGCCCGCTGTAAGCGAAAGGATGGTGTCAATGCTTCGCCCACCGCTCAGCTGAAGCATGAGAGCGCCGGAGAGGTTCGAAGCCGTCCTGGTGTCGGTCTTATCGACGATGGTGTTGTCCGAGCCGATGATGTCAACGGTTTCCGTTGCGGCGCTGACAGTCCTCAGGACTCGATCTTGTCTTAACTGAGAGCCGACCCCGATGCGGATGTTGGTGGCGGATGCGCCTATGAACCCATTGGCAGAAAACCTGATTGTGTAGTCTCCTGGAGGCAACAGCGCGGCAATCCACTGGCCGTTTTCATCAGCTGTTACTTGCCGCTGGCCCATGAGCTGGGGAGCAGTCAGCGTTATCGTGGCCCTGGCTATGGGGTTGCCGTTGCTGTCCGTGACCCTGCCGTTGATCTGCCCTGTGCTGATTTGGGACACAAGGGCCGGGGATGCCGCCAGGAGCAACCCCAGTGTGGTCAGGCAAGAGATATTTATTCGTTTAGTCATAGCAATACCTCTCTAAAAACGGAAGCCGAAGGCTACTTCGATGTGTGGGAGAAGGTTACTGGTTTCTTTGATGTAGTCCCTCGTGGTGTTCGCATTCTGTACAGTGCTTACTCCACCAGTTCCGGCCACATGGACGTAATCCACTGCTTTATAGTTAAGCCCCACCAGGTTGACTTCCACAAAGTTGTCTTTCATGACAGGGAAAGTGATACCCACAAAGGGGCTGATAGTCAGGCCGCCCACATCGTGGACGCCATTGTAGTTGTCGCGGTATGTAGGATTTTCTCTCGCGTCCGTTATGTCTGCCACGTACTCCTGCCTAAACTTAAGAGCGCCGAACTGTAGGCCGCCCCTCAGCGAAAATTTGTCCATGGGCATTTCGTAGACAACCCTGAAGGTCAGGCCATCGAGCTGGTTCTTTCGGCTGTCGGCTGACCAGGCAAGGTCAATGGGGTTGGCGCCCTGAGAGACTTGCATGCGGGTGAGATCCGCCACCTCCTGTATGCCAGGCTTATACAATATTCCCAGCTCTGCGCTCATCTTGCCAAAGCTGAAGTTGTAGCCAACCTCGTAGCCCAGGCCAAGATAGTGTTGCCTGAGGTTGTCTTCTTTCGGCAACAACTGGAGTGCGCCCCTGAGCTTGAGTCCGCCAAAGAAGCCTTCCTCCTGCGCTTGGGCGTGGGCGCTCAGCATCGCGAAAGCGGCGCCGGCGCATAGTAGTTTGTGGGCTTTCATTCAAGCACCTCCGTTGATTAGAAATTGCTGTTAGAGCTCTTAAAAACTATGTTTTTACAGATATGGCAGGTCTTGCGTGTTTAACATACAGAATGGACAAAAGCAAAAATCGTATTTTTGATTACAAAAAATGCCTGCGCACGCGCACCTTAGGAGACCCTTACTAAACCACTGAATAGGAAAAGTCTACACTGTTTCCAAAAACAAGTGCCCAACTAAATTAATTTGGGATTTATTTTTCGCCTTTTGTGCGAGGCATTTTCATGGCTCATACCAAGTTGCGTTCAAAGTATTTTGAACGCAACTTGGTATCAGGAGTCTATCCTTGCCGCCTGTTTACCTTCGCCATGGTATGGCTGGCCTGGTCTCGGCACTTGACGATCATTTCGTCGATGTTTACATGGTCTGGCAATTCCAGACACCACCTGATGCATTCGGCAACGTCATCTCCCGAGAGGGCATCGATTCCCGCATAGAGGGCCTTAGCGCGGGCTTCGTCCCTGAAGCGCACCAGGGCAAACTCTGTCTCCGCCATCCCTGGATCGACTGAAGTCACGCGGATGGGCTCGCCGCAAAGCTCCAGCCTCAGCGCATGTGCGAGAGCTTTTATACCATGCTTGCTTGCGCTATACACCCCTCCGCCTTCATAGGACTGGTGCCCAGCCGTGCTACCAATAAAGAAAATATGGCCCCATCCAGACTTTCTCACATGGGGCAGGGCGGCCCTTATTGTTTTAACTACCCCCTCAACGTTTGTCCGTAGCATAGCCTCCATGTCCTCGTCGGGAATCTCCCAGACCTTGTGCAGGCCAGAAGCCAGGCCGGCGTTGGCAACAACGACGTGCAAGGCGCCGTGGCAGGCTATTGCGCCATCAACAAAGCCCTTTACGCTGTCGGTATCTCTGGTATCTACTCTGTCGACAAATGCCGTGACGCCATATTTTTCTGAAAGCTCAGTAGCAAGGCTCTTTATCCGATCCAGCCGCCTTGCTCCCAGAGCCAAATGGTAGCCTCTGGATGCGAGCATCCTCGCGGTGGCCTCGCCAAATCCTGCGCTGGCGCCTGTTATTAGGGCAACTGGTGAATTCGGCCGCATGTATGCCTCCTTACATAGCAATGTCCGCTTTTGTTGCTTGCACAACGGCAATTTTACCTTGGGACTGTCCATGGTTGCCATGTCTTTTGAAGCCGAGGTTGTGGCTGATGACGAATAGCAAGTTGGTGGGTTCTGATACCAAGTTGCACCCAGTCGGGGGCAAGTTGGTATAAAGGCGGCGAGAATCGCCGCCCGCAAGTTTTTGAAAATACGGGCTTTGCTCGTGTTTGAAAAAACTTTGGCGTTTCGCGTTTAATCCCCATTAAACGCAACCTGGTATAAGGCTACCGCCACGTTGTTGGCTAGGCCAAATGGAACTTGCACTCTCGAGTGCAGTGGGATAACCTGTTCTTGTCTACTGGCATTTTTGCCTCGTATCATTAGAACTTTCAGCGGTTCACGAGATGGGGGGCTCGCCTGCGTGTCTGTAGCCGCTATGTTTAGTGATTCCCTGACAATACACCGAGCTTACGTGCGGCGGGCAAGAGAGGAATAGTACGCTTGTCATAAGGCGTTTTAGAATGAGTGGCAGTTCTCGCATCCGCATATTATCAGATCAGGTCGTGAACCAAATTGCTGCTGGCGAAGTAATTGAGCGTCCTGCATCTGTTTTGAAAGAACTGGTAGAAAATTCATTAGATGCAGGGGCAACGTCTATAGAAGTTACCTGGGCGGAAGGCGGACGAAAGTTTTTGGAGGTTGCGGACAACGGTTGCGGAATGGCTAGGGACGATCTTTATCTGGCTTTGGAACGACACGCCACAAGTAAGATTGTTTCATCCAGAGATCTGCATACGTTGGTCAGTTTTGGCTTTCGCGGTGAAGCACTGCCTAGCATTGCAAGTATCACGCGATTTGAACTTAATAGCGCAGAGAGTGATGGGCTCGGATACAAGCTACTGTCCGAATTTGGCATTATTCGAGATGTGATGCCAGCCCCCAGGGCCAAAGGAACCACTGTGTCCATACAGGACATTTTCCTGCAACTGCCAGCCCGCAGGCGCTTTCTGAAGTCAGCAGAAACAGAGCATGCACATCTTTGGAATGTTATTACTCGTCTGGCCCTGGTGACTCCCCACATCCGGTGGAAGATATGTTCGGATAAGTCCGGCGAATCGACATTACCCATCGTAATCGACCTGAGACAGCGCATGGTTTTGCTACTCGGCGAAAAAATGTCAAATCTTGTAGCCTTTGACAATGGCGAAGCACCATGGCGAATCCATGGATTTATTAGCCCGCCCGATTTGAGCTATCGGGATCGTAGCCATTTGTACTTATTTGTCAACGAACGGCCTGTGAGAGACAGGCTTATGCTTTCGGCTCTTGCAAGTGGGTGGGAGGGCTTCTTCTCGAAGGGTACCTACCCCGCAGTGGTAATGTTTTTGGAAATCCCTGCGGAGGCTGTTGATGTGAATGTGCATCCGACGAAGGCTGAAGTCAGATTTCATAATCCCCAGCGAGTCTTTCCATGGATAAGCCAGACCGTTCGAGAAAGTTGGAGCAAATTAAAAACCGGTTTGCCAAGTTTTTCAAATTTGCCCCAGACACTACTGATACACCCTGCCTATAAGAATGATGAGGCACATCATCTGGCGCGTGATCAAAATAGCTTTCGGCCGAATAATCAGGAGGCTTTGAAGTCAATGCAACAGGCATTTTCTTCGGACCTCGATCGGCCATACGGATTATATGACTTCAAAATTGGTGTTGCTGAAAGTTTGGCAATTTCAGATGCTTCTGTGCCGATCAGGTATTTAGGATCTTTTTCGATGACATATCTTTTGGCAGAGGTTCAAACTGGGAGCCAGCCGGAGCTATGGATTGTTGACCAACACGTTGCCCACGAAAGAGTACTTTATGAACAATTGTTTTTACGAAAACACCAACCAGCGGCTCAACCCCTTTTGCCTCCGAAAATAATTTTTTTAGGACAAGCTGGGATGGCAATGCTAAGTCCATTCGCAGATGAACTTTGCAGAATTGGCGTTGAAGTAGAGGTGTTTGGCGATGACGCTATTTCTGTAAGAGCTTTACCTGATTTTTTGGTGGAGCGTTCACCGGATTCATTGATTGAAGATCTTTTGAAAAGGATAGAATCCACCGGTGGAGCCGATATAGAGCATTTTCGCAAAGACCTGAATGCTGAACTTGCATGCCGTTCGGCAATTAAAAAGAACCATGTGCTGAATTCTTTACAGGCGCAGGCACTCTTAGAATCTTTAATCGCTTGTGAAAATCCACTGACATGCCCGCATGGGCGACCGGTGATGAAAAAAATGGCATTGGCAGAGCTTGATCGAAGCTTTGGAAGGCGGGGGTAAATATGTTTGTTGCAAACGCAAACAAGTTAATAACATTGGTCATTCCCGTATATTCACCCACATTGAGCGATTTGGATTTGTTTTCGCTAAAGTATTCAATTCAAGTTCTGTGTAAAAAACATGATATTTCTTTCATTTGCCCACAGTCCTTGGATATTAATTTTTATTCAACCCTTTTCCCAAATGCCAAATTTATTGCTTTTGACGATTGTTATTTTTATTCTGTAAGTAATTACTCTCAACTATTATTGAGTGAATCTTTCTACAAAAAATTCGAATCGTACGAATTTATTCTTATTACTCAGACCGATGCAATAATTTTACGGGACGAACTTGATTTTTGGTGTAGCCAGAAATACGACTATATAGGTGCTCCCTGGCCAAATGCTCTGAGCATTGTTGTAAATACCGACCAATACAAAGGGCAAAATAAACGAGTCCGCTGCTCTGTAGGCAATGGCGGGTTGAGTTTGAGGCGCGTCAAAAAACTAATTGAGTTATTAAAGGAATTTCCTGAAGCAGCAGGGAATCTAGCCAATGCTGGTATCAATGAAGATTTATTCTTCAGCGCATTTGGGTCGTTGTCAGGTGATTTTTCAATACCAGATAGGATTACTGCATCAAAATTTTCGATGGAAATATCGGTGGAGTATTTCTATCATTTGAACGGCGGATATGCTCCAATGGGTGGACATGCTTGGTGGAGGTATCATGCAAAATTTTGGCTTGACTTGCTAGGCTCTTACGCAGATACTATCCGTGAATCTGCCCTTAAAGCGCATGCTGTCGAATTGACTAAAATAAATGCAATTGAAAATTCCACGGCGGAATCACGGGCAAAATGGGCGATTGCTGAATTGACCAAAATGAAAGAAGTGGAAAATCAACATGAAATTAATGATTGATACCATAATATTTAACAACAAAAAATAGGACAACTACGAGGCTATTACAGATATGACTATTCAATTTTCAACCAATTTAGATAGTATGCTATCCCGCACCCAATTTGGCATCAACAGTGAAGGCAAGTCAGTTGATCTCTTCACTATCATCAACAGCAAAGGCATGAAAGTCCAAATCACCAACTTTGGAGGAAAAGTCGTATCATTGTTTGCTCCTGACAGAAATGGCGTAATTGCAGATGTGGTTTTGGGATATTCGACCTTCCCTGAGTGGGAAAGGGGCAACCCCTATTTTGGAGCCATCATTGGCCGCTACGCCAACAGGATAGCCAATGGTGTGTTTACTATTGATGGCATAGCCTATCAGTTGAACAAAAACAACGGCCCGAATTCCCTGCATGGGGGGCCAGAGTTTGGGTTCCATAATGTTTTGTGGAGTGTGGAAGAGATACATGATGATGGCAATATTAGGGGTATAACACTTTATTATTCCTCACCTGATGGCGAAGAAGGATTCCCCGGCAAGCTCGATGTCAGAGTTACATATTTAATAAATGATGATAACGAATTAAGAATAAAATACTTTGCCAGGACAGATAAGGCCACACCGGTAAATTTAACGCACCATTCATTTTTTAATCTATGCGGAGAGGGCAAGGGCGATATCTTGGGTCACAAATTAATAATTAATGCTGAGAAATTTACTCCTGTTGACTCAAATCTCATTCCAACAGGCGAGTTGGCATCAGCAATTGGGACTCCATTTGACTTTACATCATTCCGCGCTATTGGCGAAAGAATTGGCCAGAAGGATACTCAAATTGAGTACGGCAACGGATATGACCATAATTTTGCAATCAGAATTAGTGACAAAAATGATGAAATGAAACTTGCGGCGATAGTTGTGGAGCCGAAACATGGGAGGCGAATGGAAGTATCGACTACAGAGCCTGGGTTGCAGTTTTACAGCGGAAATTTTCTTGATGGTTCTGATGTAGGAAAATCTGGAATCGCATACAAATCAAGATCAGCGTTCTGCCTTGAGACGCAACATTTTCCAGATAGTCCAAATCGTAGCAATTTTCCCAGCACTATCTTGCGCCCTGGGGAGATATTTAATAGCGAAACCATCTACAGATTTTCAGTCGAATAGCGGCAACTACTTTCTGTTTGCCCCCCATACTCCAAGAAGAATCAGTACGGCCCCTGTAGCTTGTAAGGGGCCAAAATACTCTCCTCGAAAGAGAACGCCAGCTGCGACTGCAACAGCAGTTGAGATGTTTGAAAAAACAGATGATTGGCTTGCTTTCAATCTGCTCAAATTAAAATTTACCAGGAAAAATGCTACAACCGAAGACAACCCACCCAAGTATATAATGGATGGCAATACATGTGTAGCGCGCTGAATAAGCGCTGGAGACCCATTAGCTATAGCAAACAATCCAAACGTCAATGTGCCAGAAACCATCATCACAAAGGTTGTTTCTAAGGGTTTAAAATTTGGGCTCGACTTACGGGAAAACACATTGTAGAGGCTGGCTGAGGCCATTGCCCCAAACATTAGTAGCAACCCAAATAATGTGTTTTCGCCACCATGGAGATTTAGAGCAATGAACCCGACTCCGCTTAATGAAACAAATAGGCTCAACATCCTGAGCCATGTTGGTTTTTCATCCAGGATGAACCAGGCCAAAAAAGCAACAGTAACTGGAACGGCACCCAACACTAGGCCAGCCGTGCTTGTTGAACATTCCATAATGCCAAATGTCTCGCATGTGAAATAAAGAACTGGCTGAAAAAGACATACTGGAACTAGTTGGGCTAGGGGCTTTCCTCTGTAAGAAAGTTTAATGATCTTGAAGGCTACAAGTAAAACGAAGATGAGCGTAGCAAAGGAGAATCTCAAAAAAAGCAATTCAAAAGGGCCCACTTCCTCCAGAGCGCTTTTTGATGCGAGAAAGGAAAATCCAAAAATTGTCGAATATCCAATGCCAGCAAAAATAGGGGCAAATCTTTTCATAACAATAAAGTTTACGCTGTATTGGATACTAGAATAAACTGAAAAATTAGAATTATGCCAAGTTGCATCCAAAAGCTTTGCTCCACGATGTTACCTGGCTGGCAAATGACCAATCGTCCACAACCCTGAGATAGCAGAGGTTCAATATGCACGTCCTTGTCACAGGTGGAGCAGGTTTCATCGGGAGTCACACAGCAGACTTGCTGATCAACGACGGCCACCGAGTCACCGTTCTTGACAGTCTCATAAAGGGGTACAGGGAAGCTGTGCACCCAGAAGCCAATTTTGTTCATGGTGATTGCGGTGACCAAGGGCTTCTAGATCAGATTTTTTCCTCTCAGCAGATAGATGCTGTATTTCATTTTGCTGCATTTATCGAAGCAGGCGAAAGCATGGCGAGTCCTGGGCGTTTCTTTGTAAACAATACGTCAAAAGCTCTGATGTTGCTGGATAGAATGGCCGCCCATTCAGTTAGGAATTTCATTTTCTCCAGCACCGCTGCCACGTATGGAGAGCCAGAATATACCCCGATTGATGAAAGCCATCCGCAAAAGCCGACCAATGCCTATGGATATTCCAAATTGCTTGTTGAAGGGGCTTTGAAATGGATGCACGAATTGATTGGCATATCGTGCGTGTCGTTAAGATATTTTAACGCAGCGGGGTGTTCAAAAAGACTGGGAGAGTGCCACAAACCGGAAACCCACCTGATTCCACTTGTCCTAGATGTAGCGTTAGGTAAATTGCCATCCATAAAAGTTTTTGGCACCGACTACTCAACACCTGATGGAACCTGCATCAGGGATTACATCCATGTGGAGGATTTGGCTTGCGCCCATCTACTGGCGCTAAAAAAACTAAGTGAGGGCGAGTCTCCACAACGCCTGGCTTACAATTTGGGGAACGGCCTAGGATATTCCGTTAAGCAGGTAATCGATGCGGTACGCCAAGTGACGGGACATGAAGTCCCATTTGTTGAAGAACAGCGGCGACCAGGTGATTCTGCCGTGCTCGTTGCCTCCAGCGAAACGATAAGGGCAGAGTTAGGTTGGGCTCCGAAACACACTGGCCTGGCAGACATCATAGAGAGTGCATGGGAATGGAGAAAGGCGCATCCTGAGGGGTACGCGCAGTAATCGTCGGCTCATGCTTATGACGACGTACTCGGAGCCAATCCAAAGTAAAAATCATTGCCACACTTCGGCCCGACTTCTTCTATAATTAACGCTGGCTTATCTTTTTTTTTCACCATTCTTCTTGGAGTTCCCATGTCTATTTCCGTTGGTCGAGTTTTATTTGGTGTTTTGACTCCATTGGCTTTGGTTCTTGGAGCGCTTCCGTCCTATGCCCAGAGTGCCTTGAAGTCTGAAGACCTTAACCAGTTTTCCTGGCGTTGGGTAGGGCCAACCACTTTTCAAGGCAGAATTGCCGCCTTTGCGGTGCCAAAAGGTCAAAATCAAATTTATTATGCTTTAGCCGCCAGCGGTGGTTTGTGGAAAACGGTAAACAGCGGAGCTTCTTTTGAGCCAATATTTGAAAAATATGGCAACCAGAGCATGGGGTGGTTGGGGATAGCGCCTTCTAATAGCAACATTTTATATTTGGGAACGGGCGAAGCAATGCATGCTAGGTCTAGCGCCCATGGAAACGGAGTTTGGAAGTCTACGGATGCCGGCAAAACCTGGACTCACTTAGGGCTTGAAAAAAGCCACTATATACCAAAAATTGAAATCGACTCAAAAAATCCTGACATCGTTTATGTAGCCGCTGAAGGCCATTTGTATGATAACGATCTAACTAGCGAACGAGGACTTTTCAAAAGTGTTGATGGCGGAAAAAGCTGGAAAAATGTTTTCCCGGTAAAGGATCGCGGAGTTGGCGATTTTGTGATTGATCCAAATAATTCCAATACTATTATTGCGGTCGCCTACAAGACATTTCGGAGAACTTGGACTTATCTGGACAGGCATGTTGGCAACGACATATATAAATCTGTTGATGGCGGTGAAACTTGGAAAAAGTTGACTTCGGGGCTTCCAGTCGGTAGCGAGATTGGCCGCTCCGGACTCGCAATATTTGAAAAAAATCCTCAAATAATCCACGCTCGCCTTGATGAGGGGGTAAACCTTGGTCTATTGCAAACCGAAGATGGAAATATTTTCAGGCAGGGCTCAATATTTAAGGGCACGTATAACATAGATTCCTTTAATAAATATTCGATTCATCCCGAGTTGGCAAAACTAGTCAAATTTGTTCCTCCTACCGTAGCTCGTGAGGCTGAGTTGGCCAATACGTTGAATGCCTATATTAGAGACAAAGAGTTCTTGGCCAAAAACGGCATAGACATACAAAAACTGCAACAAACTGCCAAAAAACTGTTTCCAAAAGACGAAACTCTGCAAATTGCGATTGATGAAGTAGGTAGAATGCAGGGCGAAAAGGAGACTGAGGATACAAAAGGCAGGTACCAAGTAATCAACAGGCATGCGTTGGAGTTGCTCTATCCAGAGGTATTGAGGAATGTTGCCCCGGTGATTAGAAATGGAGTCATATACCGATCTGAAGATCAGGGAGAAACCTGGAAACGCATGACCGAATACAAACATATTGGAGGCAGTGCCCAGGTGAATCAGACAGAGGGTGGTTACTACGGTCGCATCACTGTTGATCCAAACAACGACCAAATACTGTACTGTGGAGATACGAACGTCACGATATCCAAGGATGGCGGTAAGACATTCCAGCTTTCTGGATGGCGTGGTCCGCACGTAGACCACCGGGCCGTTTGGGTTGATCCGCTGAACTCCGACCATATCTTAAGTGCAAACGACGGCTCCGCCAGTGAAAGTTGGGACGGGGGCAAAACCTGGACTGAGAAATACTCCATAAATATTCAGCAGTTCTACAACATTTCAGTAGACAATGAACAACCGTACAATGTTATGGGAGGCACCCAGGATAATGGAGCTTGGCTTGGGCCTTCCCAGACGAGGAATCAGTACGGCATATATCCTTCTGATTGGATGTACTTCCAAACTGGCGATGGGTTCTACACGGTGCGCGATTGGTGGAATCCAGATTATGTCTACTATGAGAGCCAGTTTGGTTCTTCCAGCCGCATAAATTTGAGCAATGGCGAAGTACAACCCCTTGCAAAGCGAACCACACCAGAAGAGGTAGCCAAAGGCGTGCCTGCCCAGCGCTATCAGTGGGCAGCGCCAATTGTCCTTTCGCCTCACAATCCAGGGATAGTTTATATATGTTCACAGTTTGTCCACAGGTCTCTGAGTCGGGGCGAAACGGGCACTTTTGAGACTATCAGCCCGGATTTGACAAAAAACATTGCTGAGCGCATAGAGTTGTCCAAAAAAACAAACCTACAGTACAGCACTATTTATTCGTTTGCCGAGTCGCCCAAAAAGCCAGGCATCTATTGGGTCGGCACTGATGATGGCAATGTACAGCTCTCAACCAATCATGGAAATTCGTGGATTAATATTACTGACCAGTTCTACGATTCCAGAGGGAATCTCAGGAAAGACGTCCGCGGCACTGCAATTCCGTACGACCGATGGGTAAAACGTGTTGTACCCAGCAGGTTTGATGTTAATACTTGTTACGTTGCTTTCAGTGGATACAGAACTCATAGTGAAGATAAGACATACCTGTATGTCACGAAAGATCTTGGCAAAACCTGGGACGATATTTCGGGTGGGATGAATGTAGCTGTTTATGATGTGAAAGAGGATCCTGCAAACCCAGATGTTCTATACCTAGGCACTGAGTGTGGGGTATATGTGTCAATAGATTGCGGAAAAAATTGGATTCCATTTTCCACAACTGCACCGGATACCCTTGTCAAAGACCTTGCGATTCAGGAAAGGGATCGAGATTTGGCAATTGGCACTTATGGGCGCGGTATATACATTGCGGATATCTACCCTATAAAAGAATTTAAGCCTGAAATATTTGAAAAGGATGCCCATCTATTTGAACCAGCTCCTGCAATTAAATGGAATCGCCATGAACGAAGAGGAGATACACTTGGCATTCCGAACAGATCTGAGAATCCGCCAATTGGCGTAAATCTGTACTACTACCTTAAATCTGAAATTGGAAAAGCCAGCCTTGTAATAAAGGACGTGGAAGGGACTGTCCTGCAGACATTGACAGGCTCTTCAAAGGCTGGGTTGCAAAAAGTGTTTTGGGGGCTGACTCGCGAGGTTGCTCAAGATACTTCCGCTTCAGGCAGTCGGCCAGGGAGACCTGGTCGTGCCCCAATGCTAAATCCGGGTAACTACAAGGTTTCCCTGTTGATAGACGATAAGGAAATCGCAACGCATAAGCTCACGATTATGCCAGACCCAATGTTTAAGTAGTTTCCAAATTTGTTTTAAGGGCATATATGTTTAATATCGAAGCCAGTTTCGATCAGCAGATTGTCGAAACAAATAGGGGACGACCTACTGTCATATTTACTGAAGCTCTTGATATTCGAGTCATTGAGGCAGTGTGCTATTTGACGAGGTTTATTCGTCCTATCTTGCTTGCCTCTCAGACAGATGTGTCTGCAGTGCTTTCCTGTAGCAAGAGTAACCTGGATGAAGACCGGGTTGCCTATGCTTTTAGTGAATGTGCTTTTATTGACATTTCGAAGCACACGAAACTGGCCGAAGAATATGCTGACCTGCTCGTTAAGCGCTTAAGGGAGCTAGGGGAAGAAATTGACAGGGATGAAGCCCTTCACCGGGTAAAGCATCCTACTTGGTTTGCGCTTATGGCCGTCCATGCAGGTCATGCCGACTCGGTTGTAGGGGGGGCTCAACTTGACCCCAAAGACTATTTCAGGCCAATGATTATGCTTTTACATGATACCGATGTGGCGGTGGAAGCTGGAATCATAGTTTTTCCCGACGATGACCCGCACCCGCTTTTCCCTCATAACGTACTTGTTTTGGGGGATGCGGGTGTTAATACATCGATGGACGCAAAAACCCTGGCCGAAGTTGCAGTTGGCACATGCGTTATTGCCCGAGATATTTTTCCTGAATCTTTTTTGCCGACAATCAACGGAGCCATGTTGAGTTATTCTCATCATGGATCAGACGAAGGACTGGGGGCCGACTGTGTACAACAGGCTATCCAACTCTTGCCAAAGGTTCTCGCAAAAAGAGTTCAAACAGACACACGCTACTCTACAGTAGAAATACAAGGTGGAGTCAAGGTGAGCGCTGCGTTAAACAAACGGTCTGCCATGTACTTCCAGGATATGGGTCTGGATTTTTGCCCTAATGTATTAGTTTGCCCCAACCTCGATACAGGGAACTTGCTCTTCTATCTCTTTGCCACTCAATTTCCCTCGGCAAAAAAGTTCGCGGCTATTTTTGGCGTTGGTTTCAGAGGTATGAGTTTAGCAAAAGACTGCACTGCGGAAGACATTCGGTTAACTGTAAAGGCTAACACTCTTCGTATTCACAGGCATGGTGCATGGCAGCGCACGCCTGTTGATATATACTTCAAACGTTATAAGATTCTTTCAATAAATCCTGGATCGACCTCAACAAAAATTGCGGTGTATGATGGCGATATTGAATTGTTTGCTCAAGAAATTCAACACTCACAAGAAGAGTTGGCTCCATTTGAGGGCAAACCAATCACAGCTCAATTCCAGTTTCGCAAAAAAGCGATAGACCAATTCTTGGCAACTAATGGATTGTCAGCCACGGATCTGGATGCTGTGTCTGGACGGGGCGGGCTTCTACACCCGATGCCGCATGGGACTTTTTATGTAAACGACAAGATGGTGGAAGACTTAAAAACGGGTGTTTTGGGAGAACATGCATCAAATTTGGGCGGATTAATTGCCAGAGATTTGGTTGGAGATTCGGGCAAGCCAGCATTCATTGTAGATCCTGTAGTTGTAGACGAAACTGCAGACAGGGTAAAAATCACAGGCATCAAAGCGATTCGGAGAAAAGTGATAAGTCATGCTTTGAACCAAATCGCCACAGCTCGCAGGTATGCAGATGATAATGAAACTTTTTACGAGCGCTTGAATCTGATTGTTTGCCACATGGGAGGCGGGATTTCAATTGGGGCGCATAAAAAAGGCAGAATCATTGATGCAAATGATGCTTTGGATGGCGAAGGCCCATTTACTCCGCAACGTAGCGGTAGCCTGCCTGTTGGCGCGTTCCTGAAGTTAATTATTAGCGAAAAGTATAACGTAGATGAATTAAGGCAACTCATCAAAGGCAAGGGCGGTCTTACAGACCTCCTCGGGACGCCAAATCTTATGGAGCTGGAAAAGCGTTACCGGAGTGGTGATGTAAATGTCAAGTCCATTCTGGATGCCCAGGGGTATCAGATTGCTAAATGGATATGTTCAATGCTTCCTGCATTTGATGGAGAGCCAGTCGATCAGGTACTTCTGACTGGCGGAATGGCCAGGGCGGGATTTTTAGTTAATGAGATTCGCAGACTGCTTATCAGTTTTGGGTGCAAAATAACGGTTTATCCCGGAGAAAACGAAATGCTGGCCTTGGCTAAGGGCGCGCTCAGAGTGTTGTCCGGCAAGGAAGAAGCAAAAGAATATGCCCCGACAGTCATGGAGTAGGTGGAAATGTGTGGTGCGAAACATTCAACAATTTTCCCGACTTTGACACTTTAGGCAGGGTATAAGTGTTATTAGAGTGGGGTATGGCGGGGGTAGTAGTTGTTTACGTTTTAGATAATAGTAGTTGCTAATCATTGCCAATCATGGTATTATAGTCTTTACAAGGCGGAGGCTTAGTTATGAATTTGCAGGTTAGCAACAACAGAGGTAGGAAGTATTTATCAATAGTGCGTGGTTACAGGGATCCAGTATCCAAGAAAGTTAGGCACAAGATAGTCAAGTCGCTTGGATACCTTGACGAGCTGATGAAGCAGTATGACGATCCAATAGTTCATTTCAAGCAAGTAGCGGCGGAGATGACCAGGCAGGCGTTAGAAAGCAAGGCACCTGTAGTTATAGAATTGCACAGAGAAGAGCAGTTGGAAATCGGAGGCAACAATCGTAAGAACCTTGGTTACGGGGCGATTTCGGCAATTTACCACGAACTGGGTTTAGATATTTTTTTCAATAACAGAGCCAGGAGCATAAAAGCCGATTACAGCGTCAACGCTATCATGAAGCTTTTGATTTATTCCCGAATACTAGAGCCCGCATCGAAAAGGCGGACATTTAATAATCGTGGCAACTATTTTGAGAGGTTCGATTTTTCACTTGAGGATGTTTATCGTTGTTTGACGTTTGCAGACAAGTTAGAGAAGGACATACAGCACCATCTGCACAAGGTTCTTAAGAAAAGGTATGGCAGGGATACAGAGACAGTATATTACGATGTGACGAATTACTATTTCGAGATTGACGAGCAAGATGATTTGCGAAAGAAAGGCGTATCAAAAGAGCATCGTTCCAGTCCAATAGTACAGATGGGTCTTTTCATGGATATCGACGGCATTCCGCTTGCGTATGGGTTATTCCCCGGCAACACAAACGATTGCAGGACATTATTGCCAATGCTGAGTGAGACAAAGGATGCCTATGGTTTAGGGAGAGCAGTAATTGTGGCAGACAAAGGCATGAACACAGCAAGCAACATCGCCAGTTGCGTTTTGGACGGCCATGGTTATATATTTTCGCAGACAGTGCGCGGCGGCACTAAGGAGCTCAAGCAATACGTGCTTAACGAAGATGGTTACAAGTGGGCAGGCGAAGGCTGGAAGGCGAAGTCCCGTTTGCATTCGCGAGAAATCACCGTTAAGGGTATTCAAGGTAAAGAGAAGAAAGTGAGGATTGAAGAGAAGCAGGTTGTTTTCTATAGTAAAGCCTATGACAGGAAAGCCAAAGCGGACAGATATCCGGCAGTCCAAAAAGCCCGCGACATGGAGTTAAACCCATCGAAATACAATCGTGCTATGTCATACGGGGCAGCGAGGTATATAAAGAATCTAGCCTTCGATAAAAAAACAGGGGAATTGCTTATTCAGGCAGGGCAAGCACCCGTCTTTGATGAAGCAAAGCTGGCGGAAGAAGAGTTGTATGACGGTTATTACGTTATTGTTTCAAGCGAAATCAAAAAGTCAGACGATGAAATCATTGAGCTATATCGTGGTCTATGGCGGATTGAAGAATCATTCAGGATAACGAAGAGCGATTTAGAAGCACGTCCAGTTTATCTGTCGTTGCAAGAACGCATCAAGGCTCATTTTTTGATATGCTTTATAGCACTGGTCATTGTCAGGCTTATCCAAAAACGGCTTGGTGAGACGTTCAGCATTGCTACCATCACCAACAGTCTTTCAAAAGCATCATGTAGCCGCCTTGAGCAAAATTGGTATGTTCAGGATTATTCTGATGAAGTCATAATCGCGCTGAAAGATAAATTCGGCATTGACCTGACCCGGAAATACTTACAGTTAGGTGACATCAAAAAAATACTGGCAACTACTAAAAAAACCGCTGTTTAGCAACAATCCCCTGTACACAATAAATCACTATATCTGTTGCAATATAAAGACTTAATACCTATTATTCCTGCACCATGTGTCAAAGTCGGGATACATTAGGGAGCTGTACAGATGAGGACAAGCGCATCTATGAATCCGACTTGAAATTGGTTCAGTCCCGTCTGTCGTTTTACGGCGCAGATAAAGCCTGTGTAGATTCAAACAGGCTTTTGCGCTTGCCTGGCTTTTTCCATAACAAGGCAAAGCCTCGGATGGTTTTGTTCCATGACAACGGGGATTGGAGATATTCAAGGGAGGAGTTCGTTGAGGCTTTTGCTGGCATGTCAGAGCCTAAAGCGCAAGCCACGATAACGCCCCCCAAGCCCGTCACGAAGCCAAAACCTGACCTAATGCCGTCTCAGGACAAGCAGAAGGTATTTAAGAGGGCGGTATCGTACCTAGAGAAATGCCCCCCTGCCATACAGGGGCAGAACGGCAGTTCGACTTGTTTTGAAACTGCCCTAAAGATTCAGGACGGCTTTGACCTCAGCCAGGACGAGACACTGCAACTGATGTGGGACTTTTACAATCCAAGGTGTGAGCCGCCTTGGACCGAAAAGGAACTGCGCCACAAAATAGCTGACGCATCCACAAAATGTACTGACAGGGGGCATTTGCTGAGGGACAATCCACTATTCTCTGAACCAACGAAGCCAAAGAGGGAACGGCGCACTAGAGATGCACCAGAGGCGAAATATAAGCGCGTCAACCAGATTGTCAGTTGGCTACTGTCAGGCATAGAGCTATTCCATGATGGGAATAGCGGCTATGCCTCCACAGTAAAAGGGGTGCAAAAGACATTCAAGCTGGACACTGAGGCTTTTGAGGATTGGGTTGTATCAAAATTCTACAGGGACTTCGGGCATATCCTGAAACCAACT
>Ga0082212_10000968_pt1 | contig 42240 bp, 37 predicted proteins | sample TergutNt197P3_FD_71548 | JGI IMG/M metagenome (GOLD analysis project Ga0082212, IMG submission 71548) | Neocapritermes taracua P3 segment gut microbial communities from Petit-Saut dam, French Guiana - Nt197 P3 | ecosystem: Host-associated > Arthropoda: Insects > Digestive system > Gut ...
ACACCCTCCCAGTTTAACCTTTCACTTTATTTTTATGCTCGTTCACGATAAACTCGCATATATCCCGCGTCGCGTTCGGGCGTTTCAGAAGATTTATATTTCTTTTCATGTTCTCGATTTTCTCCGGGAAAAAGAAAAACTGGAAAATAACGTCGTCGAGCGGACAGGTTTTCGTCACGTACATGGCGACCCCGTTGTTTAATAAAAATTCTGTGTTTCTCTGCTCCTGTCCGGGAATCGGATTAATTATTATAATAGGCAGGTTTTTCGCGAGAGCCTCCGACGTCGATAACCCGCCGGGCTTTGTTATAATACAATCCGAAGCGTCCATTAACTGGTCTACGTTGTCCACGAAGCCTAAGCATAAAACCTGTTTTTTAGTCTGAGCCGCGTCGATTTTTTCTTTAGCTTTTTCGTTTCTGCCGCATACGACGATTATCTGGCAGTCTATGTTTAACGCGTCGATTTTTTTCAGCGTTTCATACATATTGCCGTAGCCGACTCCCCCGCCCATTAATAAAACCGTGAATTTATTCGGGTCAAGCCCGAGAATCCTGCGCATTTTCTGTTTGCTTTCATGTTTGGCGAACTTGGGGCTTATGGGTATGCCGAACGGCAGTATCTGCGAACTCCTGAAGCCTTTCTTAAACGCCTGAGGGTTTAATAATTCAGTAGCCGTGACTATATAATCTACTCGCCTGCCTTCTTCCCAGTACGGGTGAAACACAAAATCAGTTAAAATGCAGTAAACAGGCACTGATATCCTGTCTTTTTTCTTTAATATATCTAAAAACATACCCGTCAGGCTGTGCGTGCCGACAATAGCGTCCGGTTTATATTCTTCGATATAAGCGTGAAGCTTGCGCGACAAAAAAGAGTGAAAAGCCCGCATAGGCGAATTTTTGCCGTAATTTTTTTCGTCCTGACGCGTTTCAAGCAGCCTGTACCAGCCCGAATATATTTTGCTTATATTTTTCGTCGAGATATTATAGCCTTTGTCTATTGTCTTTGCGAGTATGCCGCTTACAAGCTGATATGTGTCGAAAACCTCGCTGTCTACGTTAACGGACGCGAAGTAATCAGACAGCGCCTTAGCCGTCGAGTTATGCCCGGTCCCCGCAGTCACCGATAATATAAGAACTTTCATGTTTTAATCAAATCCCGCCAAATCTTTTATTATTTTATATATTATTATCTATGTTAAATTATATTATATATTCTCTAAATATTTCGCAATATCGCTCACGCAGACAAGCTTTTTCAAATCCTCGTCTTTTATCGAAATCCCGAATTCTTCTTCGCATGTTAATATAAACTCAGCCAGTTCGAGAGAATTTAACTCAAGGTCGGCTATGAGTTTCGCCTCCGGCGTAATTAATTTTTCGTCTATCCCCATTTGTTCGACGAGCAGTTTTTTTACTTTTTCAAACATGATTTTATTCTCCTTAATTTCTATAATTAATAATAATATTATTAATATTATTATTCTCTGCAATTTATTTTAATTTATATCTTATAATCTTTTTTGTCGTCGTTTTCTCGAATTCAGTCTCGCGGACTTCGACTTCCGTAATTTGCTTGAACACGGGAAGCTGCCTGTTGATATTGTCAATATCTTCTTTTATTTTCGCTTCGGCTTCTTTAAAATCTTTTCCCCCGAACTTTCCCGATTCCAAATCAGGGAAAACCAAAGCCGTGATATTATCGCCGCCGTCTTTTTTCCTGCCGATTACCGCGCACTCTTTTATTCCCTCGATTTTATATAAATATTCTTCGATTTCCTCCGGATAAATATTTTTGCCGTTGCTCAGTATAATTATATTTTTCTTGCGCCCCGTTATATATATATACCCGTCGCCGTCTAAATAGCCTATATCTCCGGTTTTAAAAAAACCGTCGTCTGTGAAAACTTCTTTTGTCGCTTCTTCGTTGTCAAGGTAACCCAGCATGACGTTAGAGCCTTTTACAAGAATTTCGCCGTTGCCGTTTTCGTCCTTTTCGCCGATTTTAACTTCGTTCTGGAAAACCGGGTGTCCGACAGAGCCGATTTTTTTCATGTGCATACCGTCGGGAATGACCGATACAAGCGGCGAACATTCGGTTATGCCGTAACCCTGCCATATCGTTACCCCGAAAGCGTCTAATGTCTTTATATGCTCCGGATTAAGGGGCGCGCCCCCGCATATAATCGCGTTTAATCTCCCGCCGAAAGCGCCGAGAATATCTTTAAATAATTTTCTTCTCAAATCTATCCCGGCTTTTCTTAATCCGTTGCTTAATTTTATGGCGTTTCTGACTGTTTTTGTTTTTCCTTTTTTCTCTATTTCGTCCCAGATTTTCTTGACTATATTATCGACGAAAAGAGGCACGAGAACAAGTTTGTCGGGCTTATAAAACTGAAAATTACGCATTACCATTTTAAGCGATTCGTTCTGGCATGTCTGCGAGCCGAGCATAGGAGCCGCCATAAACGTGCACGTCGTCTCGTAAGTATGATGGGCTGGAAGAACGGCGACGATTTTATCTTTGCTCAATACCTGAACGCAGCACGCGGCGTTATACGCGTTCGACGCGATATTTATATGCGAGAGCATGACGGCTTTGCTTGTTCCCGTCGTGCCCGACGTGAATAAATACGCGCAGGGTTTTTCCCTGTCTATCTCAACGCCGGTAAAATCTGTGCACTTGTCGTTTAACGCGTCTTCGCCCGCTTTCATGAGATTCTCAAACGAATATATATTATAATCTTTATATTCCGGCAGAAACTGTTTATCCGGCTCCAAGTCTAAATTTATAAAAACCGCCGCCGTCTTTTCCGGACTCGGTTCTTTGTCCGTATTTTTCGCGTAATTTTCTATCAGGCCCGCGAAAGATTCCGAGTAAACTACGCACGTGACTTTTGCCCTTTCGATAAAATTAATAACCTGCTCTTCCGCAAGCTCTTTGTCAAGCGGGACGACTATTCCGTTTCCGTTCACAGCGGCGAAATAAGACGCGAGCCATTCGTAGCGCGTCTCCGAGAGAATGGCGACGGTTTTGCCCATGACGCCGATTTTAGAAAACGCAGTGCCCAATCTCTGTATAATATCATACATCTGGTTATAACTTATATCGCGCACGCTCTTTTCTTTCGGGTTTTTATAAGTGAAAAAAGGCTGCTCCCCGTAAACTTTTCTGATAATTTCCCACATGTGCTTTAAATCCGCGGGTTCTTCGACTCTCCCGGGTAAAAATCTTTTTGGCAACTGACCGCTCATTTATTCATATCTCCTTAACAATAAAATAATAATATAATCAAATTTTTGAATCAATAGTATATTATAGCAAATATATTAAACAAAATCAAGTTCATTAATCATTTTTTTACATTTTTACAGTAATATCATAAAAATTTTTTTCAAAAAGCATTTCATTTTTGCTGAATATGTGCTATAATATATAATGCGTATGAATTATTTATAGAAATTATTATAATAAACGGGCAAAGTCCGTTTCAAGAGGTTTCGGAATTTATGGATAAAAACAGGAAAAATTTTAAAATTTTACGTAAGATTGCAATTTTTATTGCAATACTGACAATTTTTACAGTATTCGCGGCGTCTGATATATCTGCCGGGGATTATGAGAATCACTGGGCGAAAAATGTTTTTGAGGACTGGGTGCGCACAGGAATTCTCGTCCCGGACCAGTACGGCAATATCTATCCCGATTCGCTTATTACAAGGGGTCAGCTATGCTCGTACATAAACAGGGTTATGGGCTTCGCGACTATGGCCGACGTATCGCAGTACGCTGACACGCAGTACGGAAGCCAGTATTATAACGATATGGCTGTCGCGGTTTACGCTGGTTATATCTCGCCGACTTCGGCTACGACGCTGTCCCCGTCAAGCTATATGACAAGGGGTCAGGTCATAGACGCTTTTGTAAAAGTGGCGAAAGTCTCGCCGTTACCCGGCGACGAAGCGATTTTGTCGCAGGTCAGGGACGCGTCTGATATACCCGCAGTCAACAGGGGCACCGTCTCGGCCGCTATTATGAACGGCTTTTTAGCCGGACGGCCCGGATACATGGTCGAACCCAACGATTTTATGACCGTGAGCGAAGCCGTAGTCCTGCTTGACCGTATAAATTCAAGCAGGAGGGTTTACGCCTTTCCCGGAACTTTCGGACCAGATGCAGGTTCTGTAATATCGAGCTACTCGTCGATACTCGCTCCCGGAATAAAGCTTCAGAACGCAGACGTGGCGAGGGATTTGGAAATCCAGCAGGAGACCGGCGAGGGCGAAGTAAATCTCTCGGGGGTAAACGTGAGGGAAAAGCTTCTCGTAAACGGCGGCAAAAATATATATCTTGAAAATAATAATATAAAAGAGATACAGGTAAACAAGAGGGGCGCGAATTTAATATATACAGAAAACGGAAATTCAGAAGCCGACACTCTTATAATAAACGGCGACAACGTTACTGTAGATATTAAAAAAGGCAATAAAACAAGAAAAATAGTAATAAACGGCAATAACGTTACGGTTAACTTAGGCGAGAACGTGAAAATCGAGGAGCTGACCGGAAACGGCGCGGACGCACGCGTTAATTTAGATAAAGGCGCGAGGATAGACAGCGTTGAGTTAAACGCGAAAACCCAGATTCTCGGCAGGGAAGGCTCTGTAGGCGATTTAACCGTGAACGAGGGCGGCGGAGGCTCTGAAATAGAACCCAGGCCCGGAGGCAAAGTCAACACGGCGTCCGGCGCGGACGTAACTATAGACAACAGGCCGTCGGGAAGTATAGGCAGCGCGAAACGAATAATATCTATTTCGTTCGAAACGCCGTTTACTATGATAGTGACGACCGAGGACGTGGGAAAAACTATTATAGAAAGAAATGATTTCAGAATTGACGTGGACGGGGCTTCGACAGACGATTTTACAGTTTCAAAATCAAGCCCGACCCAGTTTAATATAATATTCAGTTCGGAAGTTTCTGCGTCGTCGCAGGTTACCGTGTCGGGTACGGGAAATCTTACGGGCTCCGCGAATTTGTCAAGGGATTCGCAGGCTGCGATAGTTGACGCAGTCGCGACAAATCTGAGAACTGTAAACGTGACGGTGACAAGCCCCGCAAACAAAGCTCTTTCAAAAGACAGCTTCAAGCTCCAGATAGGCGGAAAAGATTCAGACGCGTTCACTCTCACCGCGCTTTCGCTCACTTCTTATAACCTGAACCTCGCCGCCGATATAAAAAACGGGCAGATTCTGACAATATCCGGCAAGAACGAGCTTACGGGAAGCATAACGGTTTCGGCTATTTCAGCGATTAAATCTCTCGTCTTTAACGACACGGATAAAATTACTGTTAATACTGATAATACGGCGGGCAATAAAATAGATAATTCGAGCTTTGATATATTTATAAACGACAGCCCCGTCGATTTCACGGTTTCAGAAAAATCAAAAACGGCTTATCAGATAACGCTCTCGTCGGATTTCGGCGTAGGGGACACGGTAAGGGCGGAAGGCAAAAAATATCTGACCGGAAGACTGGAAAGCCAGTATGTGTCGCCCTTTAAAGTTTCTAAAGTGACGGTCACGGGCAGGACAAATATAAATATAGTTTTAACGTCAGCTCCCGACGTGATTTTATCTACGGACAGGCACGCCGGCGCGTTTCAGGTTCTCGTTGACGATTTGGATATTCCGGTCGGGGGAGTTACAAAAGACGCGTCGGACACTAAAAATACTTCGTATAATCTTACTGTAAATTTAGACGGCGCGCAGGGGATTTTATCGGTAAACGGCATAAAAGAATCTAAAAACAAGGGCATGGTGGATTATGTCCCGCCTGAGCTTGTGTCTGTTCGGATGAACGACCAGCCCCTGACTCAGGCTTCGCCCAATTTCAGGACCGAGCAGTCAAAGGCAAAGCTTATAATAGAATTCACGGAACCCGTATTCAAAACGGCTCCGTCCGGCAAATTCAGCAACAAAGACGTAGACGTATCCGGCGCGGCGTTTAATATAATATCAGGAAACGGCGGCGGTATTGATTTAAACGGAAATAAAGTCACGGCGAGCGGAAATTCAATTACGATAGATTTGGAAAAAGTAAAGCGCATGGACCCGGGAGTTTATACTTTAAGCATAAGCAGCGTCCGGATATTCGACGCTATGGGCAACGTGTGCAGCGTTCCGGAGAACAACTCTTTCAGGTTCGAAATCAAAGGCACGCTCCCGAGCGTCACGTCGGCAAAGCAGGCCGTCAGCGGGGATATAGAAATCAAGCTGAACGGCACTTACGCGGATAATTTCGGGAACGCGATGTCGGAAAACGGCACGGCTTTGATTATCGACCCGACAGACCCGTCGTCAAACGGCAGGTCCGTAGCTTCAAGATTCATGTCCTACGACGCGAAATCAAAAATTCTGTTCATAAGCAGGGCGGCCCTGCCTCCGGGACAGGACGACCCGAACAATCCCGACCATCTCAGCGGCAATATACCGTACAGGATAGAATTATATAACCGTGATTATACAAGAGCCGCAGGCCAGATTGTTCCGGCAAGCGAAAACCCGCTCGTAATAAGCAGGGTAACGATAGATACGCAGAGGCCCAGAATCGAAAAAATAACTCTGGACGGCGAAGTATTATTCGATAAAGATAACGGATTCGCCCAGAAAACGGTCAAATCTTCTAAATCAAACGCAGTCATTCAGATTTTATTCTCGAAGCCCGTGTTCGAACAGCCCCCCGCAAAAAAATTCTCGTCTATAGACACTTACGGCCAGCCGTTTAATATAGATACGGCAGACCCTCTTGCCCCCGGCGACAGTTTATCTCTGCAGGGCGTAAGGGTAGCGACAAGCAACAGGACAATATCTATCCCGTTAAAGTCAGCTCAGAGATTAGACCCCGGCGAATATAAATTAATAATAGACCCGAGCTTAATATTTGACGCCGTCGGAAATACCGTCGATGTTTCGGATTTCAGAAACTCCCCCGGATTCCCGAACCTGACCTGTTATTTTAATATCGTAAACGTTCCCCCGAGAATAAACTCTGTATCGCAGACGGCGAGCGGGGATATACAGATTAGATTCACAAGATATTACACGTGGGCGTTAAACCCATACGGCGTGGATATATGCGGGAACGAAGAAAACTACGGCATGGGAATCCTGAAAATTTTAGACCTTTCAAGACCCGAGGGACAGCAGCAGATAGGAAACGATATAACTTCTGAATATTTAACATGGGACAGGACCGGTTACACGATAACTATAGACAGAAGGGCTATTCCCGAAAATCTTGACGGGAGTTACGCAATAGGAATCGACTGCCCGGATTATGATACGATTATAACTCCGAAAATAAGAATTTCTTCGAATAAAAACAACGACCCCGCGGTAACTCTCGGAGGGGATAAAAATATACCCGTAAATCCCAACGCCGACCAGGCAAGAATAATACCCGACGACGCAATAATTAAAATAGCTTTCCCCATTCCGGTAACTTTCTCAAAAGATTATTATTTAGACTTAACGGGAGATATAAGCTCGTATCCGTTCTCTGTTTATTCTGAAACCGGCACAATAATAAATAAAGACGCGATTAAATTTACGCATAACGGCGGGCAGATTCTTATCGACCTGTCAAAAGCAGTGACGGAAGATATGATTAATATAAGATTTACGCTTGCGATTAATCAGACGCTGATAAACAGCAGCGGCGGTCAGGTAGGCAATAAAATAAGTTTATACGGGTTTACTCTGGCAAAACCGCCTCTGCCCGCAATCGAGGCAAAGCAGGTCGAAGAAACCGGGGATATACAGATAGAATTCAAAGGCATTGTCGACGATATAGGCGAATCCCAGAAAGCCCATGATTATATAAATCTTATATGCGGTGAAAACGGCGGCGTGGGCTCAAGCACAGTAAGAATCGAGCGCAGGGGAGAAGTCATAGGCGAAATTCCCGCGCACGTTATAAACGGCGGCGGCGTTACCCGTATCGGGATAGCCCCGCAGGTGATTAAAATAACAAGAGCCGCCCTCGAAAGTATCACGGATTCCGAGGGAAGACGCGTTTATCTTGACGCTGAAGGCGGGCAGTACACGATAGTTTTAAATCACAGCAGTTACGCTGATAATCCGGTAAGGTGCACTATAGACACGACCCCGCCCGCTCACGAGCGTGAAAATTTCAAGGCAAAGGTTGAAGGCAGAACCGTCAGCTTATGGTTTACGTTTAATAAAAAAGAAGCAAAAGTCCCGGACGAGATTTGCACTTTAACCGGTCCGACCGGAGGCACAAGTTTAATAACTCCAGAATATCTCCCGTCTAATAATAAAACAATAATAGAAGTGACGTTTACTATGGCGTCCGGCACGTCCCCGTCGGATTATAATATTAAATTTACGGTCATAGATAAATTCGGAAACGTCAGCGAGCAAATCGACTGCAATCCTGTTATTACGTCGCAGCCAAGCGCCGCTCAGGAAAGCGTAAACGGTCTGACGAATTTCTATAACGGCTCGACAAAAATAGTTTCGAACAGCGCTTTAATCCCGGCGATTGCCGCAATGACGCCGGAATATGACGGCGCGATTCCCGCTCCGGTCGTAATGATTCAGTCGGAAATGACGGTAACAGCCCCGACCGGCAGCGGCAAGGTTGAATCGTGCAGATACGCAGTATCAAAAGATATGTATTTATGGGATACGTCTGATTTTGAATATGCAGTAAGCTTCGAGTCCGCAACTCAGACCGCCGTACTGAACAACACGGTAAAGTTCAGCGCGCCGAACGTCACGCAATCAACAATGGAAAATTCGACTGAAACCTCGCGTACAGGATGGACGTGGACGGTCGAGGAAACGCATTGCTATTATATATTAGAATGGACAATGGAAGACGGAAGCGTAATTTACACGTATGTTTATTCGGATATTTCGGGCAAATAAAAATTTTTGGTAAAGTGAAAAAAATTTATGGATAATGCAAAAATATCGCTTGCGGATTTTTCGCATAAAAAAGAACTGACGGATTTATGGCATGAATCGTTCGGCGACAACGAAAAATTTATATCGTCTTTTCTTGACGCGTATATGATTCCGGAATATAACGTCCCGGTAATTATATCAGACGGGAAAATAGTCTGCGCTTTGTATCTTATAGATTTCGGGCTTTACTCAAATACAAGTATTCTGGGAGACTGCGCGTATTTATTCGCGGCGTGTACAAAAAAAGAATACAGGAACAAAGGCTTTATGTCAGAGCTTGTGAAATATTCTGCCGGACTGTGCGGGAACAGGGGATTAAAAGCAATTTTTCTGTTCCCGCAGGCGCAGAATCAAAAATTATTTGATTTTTATTCAAAATTCGGGTTTAAGACAATATACGCGGCAAAAAGAATAAACTGTGAAAGAAAGACAAACGTTGATTTATCGGATTTCAGGTTAGAAAACAAAGATATAACCGAAGTGAGCGTATTTGACGAATTATACGATTGTTACACGGAATTCACGGCAAAACAGGAAATCGCCCCGATGAAAGACAGGCTTTTTTATTTCAAATGCGCTTCGTCTTATCTTGAATCGCCCGAAAATGCAGAAATTAAAACTAATTTTGCTGTTTTCGAAAATAATGTCGAAAAAATTTGTTATGTTTTTTACAAAAAATATAAAAATACTTATTATATTGATGATATAATACTTCCGAGGCAAAATAAAACTAAGCATATCAGGAGTTTCGGCGAGACGGCGGACATGCTCGGGGATTTTATGTTAAATAGTGGGGAGTTCGGGGATAATATAACCGTAGGAATGAATGTTTTGCCCTCGTCGTTTTCAGACGATAATAACGTCCCGATGGCGATGATACTGCCTTTATACGGCAGCGTCAAAAACATAACGGATAATCTTAAAGCTCCGGTTTATATAAATATGTTTATGAATATATAAAGATTTGAGGGGTAAATAATTATGGTATATGTTTTTCTCGCAGACGGGTTCGAGGAAGTAGAAGCGGTCGCGCCTGTTGATATGTTAAGACGCGCAGGGCTTGAGGTTGCGACGGTCAGAGTCGGCGAAAAAGTCTTAGGCTCGCATGAAATAGAAATAATCGCGGATATATACGAGAGTAAAATTAATACTGATAATTTAGAAATGCTCGTTCTCCCGGGAGGAGCAGCCGGAGTAGAAAATCTATATAAATCAGAGAGCGTAAAAAAAATTATAGATTACTGCGCCGCGAATAAAATAAAAATCGGGGCAATATGCGCCGCCCCGTCGATTTTAGCAAGAATGGGATACTTGAAAAATATAAGAGCCACGGCTCACCCGACGTTCAGGCATTATCTGACTGAAAACGGCGCGGTTTTGGAAGAGAAAGAAAAAGTTATTACAGACGGGATTTTTACGACAGCCGCAGGAGCGGGAGTTTCGGTTGAGTTCGGGCTTGAGCTTGTAAAAGTTTTAAAGGGCGAAGATGAAGCTAAAAAAATCGCCGGGCAGATTTTATTATAATAAATTTTTTAGTTATTGAATTTATGAGGGTTTTATGTGTGAACTGCGCAGGCAAAAAAACGAGGTAAGAAGCGAGCTTTTGGAAAAACGGAGAAATATCCCCCTTGAAAGGCGCGCGGAATACGACAGGAAAATAGCAAATATTTTTTTGAACTCTATATCGTACAGGTTTTGCGATATAGTATTAATATACGCGTCTACTGAAGACGAAATTTCGACTTCGGTGATTATAGAGCAGTCGCTCGCGAATAAAAAAATTGTCGCCTGTCCTATTTCAAACACTGCGGACAATACGTTGTCATTTAAAATAATAAAATCAGCCGATGAATTAAAATCCGGGAGTTATAATATACTCGAGCCTCCCGAAACAAACCCAGATTTCAGGGATTTTTTGAGTTCGGCTAAAAAAGAGGGTAAACGACCGCCTCTGGCAGTATGCGTTATCCCGTGCCTGTCTTATGACCCGGGCGGCTACAGAATGGGTTACGGCAAGGGATATTACGACAGGTTCCTGCCGGATTTCGACGGCACGAAAATCGGGTTGTGCTACTCTGAGTTTAAATCTAACAAGCTGCCTAAGGGCAAATACGATGTGAAGCTCGACGTTATTATAACGGAAAAAGGCGTGACTGTGTTATGATAAACGCGAATAATATAAATAACTGGACAGCTCCGGTTTTACTTATAGCGGCAATGATAATTTTAATTTTATTTCAGGGCGTGTTTCCCGGCTACGCCGATATTTTATACGCAGACGGAGAAACAGAAACAGAAGACGGCGGGGATTTTATAATTTATAATAATATAAAATATAAACCCGATAAGTTTTTTATATTTACTGTAATATTAAATATATGCGCGTTTTTACTGCCCGCAGTTTTTTACGTCAGGTTAAAAGGCGCGGGATACACGAAAAATCTCAAGCTTGATTTACGCCCCGGACTAAGATATTTGCCGCTTTTAATATATATGCTTTTTGCGCTGTTATCCGGGACTGTCCTGTTAAATTCGCTGATGGTTTCAGGTTCGGGTGAAGTCAGCCCCGAAAATATGCTGCCGTTTATAATAAACACCGGAGGGAATCCTGTATATGACATTGGCGTTTTAATTTCTTTCGTGATGCTGCCCGCTTTCTGCGAGGAATTTTTTTTCAGGTCGGTGCTTTCGGCGGAGTACGAAAAATACGGGTTTTTCTGCGCCTTTATGATTACGTCGGCGGCGTTTGCGATGACCCGCTTCTCGCTCAGGTTTTTCCTGCCGTATCTTTTCGCCGGCATGGTTTTTTATATTCTCGCTAAGATAACATACTCGGTAATGCTTGCCGTTATTCTTCACGCGGGATATAATTTTTTTAATATATATCTGTGGGACAAGCTGTCCGGCGTTTTGAATTTCGAGCAGAACAGGTTTATTTTTATATTTATAACGGCGATAATTTTTATGGGGGCAATATATTTTGTCCTGAATTCGCTTGAAATAATATATTATAAAAAAGCGTATAATAACGAGCCGTCCCCGGTATATCCGCAGGGGAGCAGAAGCGCGCCCGCAGCCGGGGTAAGATTTATAAAATCGCTTTTCTCGCCGGTTTTTATAGCGGCGGCGGTTATATTTTTAGTTTATATAAATATATAAAAAATATAAGGCGGACATAATTAAATGAACAACGAACCCAATAAAAATAACAACCGGAATAATAATAGTAATAATAAAAATCTGGCGCAGAGAAAACCTGCGCCCCCTAATCCGGCCAACATAAATAAAATAAAAAGTATAAATAACCGTTCCGTAAGTGCAAATCCCCAGAACGCAAAAGACGCTAACATGGCGAAAAAACCGCAAAGCGATAATATCGGGCAAACAAGAACATTTGACGCAAACCGTGACGGCGATATTGATATTAAACGCGGACAGCCGAATCAAAATCAGGGGCAAACCCGTAATAATCCCGACGGGACTTATCATTATACCGGGCGCAGTATAAAATCAAGCAGGCAGAGATTTGCGGACCCGGAGGCAGGTACGGACGACGGCAGCCTGAAAGTTTCGCGCGGCAGGGATAAAAATAAAAACAGGCGCAAAGACGGCGACGCCGAGTCAAGGCGCGACGGCTTTGTCCTGTCCGGAATAATTAAAGTCGTGCTTTATATAGCGGGCGTAATCGTTATATCCGGCGTTCTCTCTTATAATATAATATTAATCGCAAACGACGTTTTCGCTTTCAGAAAAGACCCTGTTTCAGCCAGAGTGACTATTCCCAAAGACGCCGACGTAGAAAAAATCTCGCGGATTTTACACGAAAATAATTTAATAAAATACCCGAAAATTTTTAGTTTTTATATAAATTACAGAAAAAAAGACAAGATATGGGAATATGAACCTGATACTTACGTCGTATCGTCAACCATGAATTACGACGAGCTTATCGCGTCGTTCAGGAAAAAAGCCGGGGCGCGGGAAATAATCAAAGTGACTATACCCGAGGGTTTCACAATCGACCAGATAATAGACGAATTTGCCGTTAACAAAGGCATGGGAACAAGAGACGGCTTTATAGAAGTAATAAATAACTATGATTTTTCCGAACGCGGCTACAGGTTTTTAAAGCCACTTTATGAAACGGAGCTTTCACCCGACAGAAAATACAGGCTTGAAGGCTATCTTTTCCCCGACACTTATGATTTTTACAAGGACGAAAACGAAATAAATATAATAATGAAATTCCTCGATAATTTTAATATTAAATTTGACCAGGACTGCTACGACCAGGTCGAAATTCTCGACGATATATATTTAAGAACGGCAGGCAGGCATATAACTATAGACGATATAATAACTTTAGCGTCAATAATTGAGAGGGAGGCGAAATTTCCGGAGGATTTCGAGCCGATATCCGCTGTTTTTCATAACAGGCTTATGAACCCCGCGTCTTTCCCGTTATTACAGTCCGACGCTACGATATTGTATTCATACGGCGAGCATAAATCCGATTTAACGCAGGCGGATTTGGCAGAAGATTTGCCTTATAACACATATACGCGCAGGGGACTGACTCCGAGCGCGATATGCAACCCGGGTTACGAAGCAATCTTCGCCGCATTATGGCCCGGAAAAAACAGCCCGTATTATTATTTCATAGCCGAGCTTGACGGCACGGTAACATATTCGGAAACTTCAGCACAGCACGAAGCGCACAGGAACAGGATACGAGCCGAGAGAGCCGCGCAGGGCGGATAAAAAAAGAGGGGACAGGGGCGAGAGATAATAACTTTCTGCGATACACCACACATTGGATTAATTCCTTACCCGCACAAGAATCACACCCTGCCTCCTCGATTATATTATACACCTAAAATAATGATTCGTCAAGTAATTTAGCCTAAATTTATGTATTTCGTAGGATTGCACAAAAAAGGAGCATAGATTTTGTATAGTTCAAACAACATTTTAAAGAAAATAAAACAAATAGCGCAATCTAAAAACATTGTAATTATTACAATGTTAAAAGATATTGGATTAGGTCACAATACAATGACAAATTTCAAGACATCTATGCCTAAAGCCGACAATCTGGCGAAAATCGCAGACTATCTTAACGTGTCTGTGGATTATCTTTTAGGGCGCACGGATAATCCTGAAATCAAGATAATAAAATCCGGTAACCTGCCGGCAAAGCCTGAGATTTTATCCCCCGCCGGAAATTTCGAAAAGCTTAAATCAGCTTTGCTTTTCGGAGCTGACGCAGTTTATTTCTCGGGCAAAAACTTCGGAATGAGAGCTTCAGCCGATAATTTCACTCTTGACGAAATAGAAAAAGCGTGCGTCTATACCCATGAACAAAATAAAAAATTATATCTCACGGTTAATACAGTCCCGAAAGACTGCGATATTGACGGGCTGAAAATTTATTTAAAAGAGATAAAAAATCTTGCAGACAAACCCGACGCGTTAATCTGCGCTGATATAGGCGTAGTTTCTCTCGTAAAAAAAATAATGCCCGGCGTTGATATACACATATCGACTCAGGCAAACGTACAGAACTATTTAGCATGTCTTGCATGGGCTGAATTCGGGGTCAAGCGTATAATTTTATCGCGTGAACTGACTTTTGACGATATAAAAGCGATAAAAGATAATATCGGCGAAAGCGTTGAACTCGAATGTTTTGTCCACGGTTCTATGTGCGTGTCTTATTCAGGGAGATGCCTGCTGTCAAATTATTACGTGTCAAGGGACGCGAACAAAGGCGCGTGCGCTCAGCCGTGCCGCTGGAAATATTATATAAGCGAAGAAAAACGCCCGGGCGAATATCTTGAAATCACAGAAGATAACACGGGGACGTTTTTGTTTTCGTCAAAAGATTTGCGAATGGTCGAACATATAGACGATTTGGTCATGTCAGGGATTAGCGCGTTTAAAATAGAGGGCAGGATGAAAAGCGCGTATTATACTGCATGTATAACGAACGCGTACAGAATCGCGCTTGACAGTTTTTATAATTTGGGTAAAATTGACGGCGATTTAATAAAAAAGTGCGCAGCGGAAACAGAATCAGTCAGCCGCAGGGAATACGGCACGGGATTTTTCTACGCGCCGCCTAATTCTGAAACCGACGCTAAAATCTGTGAAAATCCCGAATACATACGCGAAAAAACTTATTTCGGGACGTGCGTATATTATGATAAAGAAAACTCTTTAGCCGTTTTCGAGCAGAAAAACAAAGTCATGCTGAACCAGAAAGCGCAGATATTATCCCCGTCGCGTTTCGGCGAAGATATTATAATAAGCAATCTGCTCGACGAAAACAACCGGCCCATAGAATCCGCGCCGCACCCGTCCATGATTTTTAAAATCAAAACCGAAAGAGAAATAAAACCCGGGGATATACTGCGGTCTTTATAAATTGCAATATTTTTCGCGCAATATCTTGCTTTTTTCTGCTGCGTCGTTTTTGTCAGCCGCCCAGTAATTTATCACGACGCGTATGTTTTTATTATTCTGCTTATCAAAATATAGTTCGTCGCTTATATTTTCGCTGTGCGTCTGAACGCATATGTCTTCAAAATATTTATACGCTTTCGTAAATTTATCGGGATTGTGAGTCAGAACTAAATTAAGAGCTTTCAGATTATTAATTTTTTTGAAATTCCCCCACTGGTGCAGTGAATCGGCGCAGCAGTGCATACCCGCCGAGCCGTATCTGTCAGAAAGCCTGTTTAGCGACGGCAGCGAAAATTCTTCGAACATATCAGGGCTTATCGCTCCTACTTCGTCCTCGGAAAAAGTTATGCCCTTTGGCATATAATATTCCGGGTAATGCGCTATAAATTCAGCGCCGTAACGCTCGAACCACAAATCTAAAAATTCAGTAAGAAACTTTTCGGTCATTGCGACTAATTCTTTCACGGCTTCGGGGTCTTCGTACATAGCCGCGAAGAGATCTTCTTTGTTCCAGATAAGCGCGGCAATATCGAGAGGGCTCTGAATATCGGGAAGCTGCATGAGAGCGTCGGGCGCGGCGTTTCTAAGCTTATCGGCAGTATCAAAAATTTCTGCGACAGGCGGGGAATTTTTCAAATCGGGATATTTAATTTTTGCCGCTTCTGCCGGACTATGCACAAACGGCAGAGCAAACGGCATATCGTTTTCGGGATAATGCACTTTGCACCCGAAAGCGTTCGCGAATATTTCAGTTCCCGTGTACGGCGATACAAACGGAATCTTGTCTTCGTCAATATATTCAAGCGAATCCATCTGGATTTTATATGCGTTTAAAGTATAATCTATGCGTTTGGCTTTATTTTCGGGATAGGGCAGTGGACGGGGGCCGTAGTCCTGATTTATAAAAATAACCGCTCCGGATTTCTGACTGTCAGAATATAAATCAAGCCATCTTTGCTTTCTGATTTTAATTATGTTATCCATTTTATCAAATCTCCTAAATATTAATTTCGAAAAATTATAATTATATAATATCACAAATAAAATAAATTTAAAACAAAGGAGCGGTTAATATTTTATGAAAAGAGCTTACAACGGCATATACGAAAACGAAAACACATCGTATATTAATTTTCCCGTCGGCGGATTAGGAGCGGGGAACTACTGCATATCCGGCGCGGGCATGTTAAACAGCTTTTCGCTGAGAAACACGCCGAGCATATTTTTTGACCCAAATATATTCGCGGCAATTTCAATCAAAACAGACGGCGGTCAGGTCGCGAGAGTTTTAGAGGGGCAAATACCCAAGCACGAGATTTTCAAGACAAGCCCGTATCCGCCGTTTCAGGGTTCGGGGGTAGGGTGGAGCGGCAAAAACTACGGACTGCCGCGCTTTAAATCAAACACTTTCAAGTCAAAATTCCCGTGCGCGCAGATAGAACTTTCAGACAATAATATCCCGTTAAACGTATCAATACACGCATGGAGCCCGTTTATCCCGGGGGATTCGTATAATTCCTGCTTGCCCGTTGGAACTGTCGAATACACGTTCAAAAACACTTCTGACAAAACAATCGAAGCCGTGTATTATTTCTGCTCGTTTAACTTCATGAAAACCACGGACGAAAATCCAAGTTATGTCAAAGCCGAAAAAGACGGGTTTGTTCTGGGACAAAACGGCGAGTTTTACGCATTTGTTAAAGAAGAAAAAGTATTTGTCAACGCAAAATGGTTCAGGGGCGGCTGGTATGACACTTTGACTATGCTCTGGAACGATATAGCAAAAGGCGAATACAGCGCAGGTTCACGCGAGGACAACGACAGCCCGGGCGGTTCTATCGCAGTGCCGTTCACTTTAAAAAGCGGCGAAAGCAAAACTATAAAACTAAATACATGCTGGTATGTCGGCGAATCAAACATAAAATGCGGTCCGGTTCTTGAAAATCAAGAGAACTGCGGCAATCATAAACCGTGGTACAGCGGACAATTTTCTGATGTTTTAGCAGTCGGCGGATATTACAAAAAAAATCTTGATATGCTGCAGTCAGAATCAAAGAAATTCTCGGATTGCTTCTACGAATCAACCCTGCCCGGCGAAGTTCTCGAAGCAATAAGCGCGAATTTATCTATATTAAAATCCCCGACTGTTCTGCGTCAGACAGACGGCAGGTTATGGTGCTGGGAGGGCTGCCTTGACACAGAGGGGAGCTGCATGGGTTCATGCACTCACGTCTGGAACTATACGCAGGCAATCGCGAATTTATTTCCCGAACTCGAACGCACTTTGCGCGAAACAGAGTTTAATTTTTCGCAGGACGGCAAAGGACATCAGACGTTCAGAACGTCCCTGCCCATACGCGAGACAGAGCATAATTATCACGCCGCGTCGGACGGTCAGCTCGGCGGTATCATGAAAACTTTCAGGGAGTGGAAAATAAGCGGCGACGACGACTGGCTCAAAAATATCTGGGGAAAACTTAAAGAAAGCCTTGATTACTGCATAAGCACATGGGATAAAAAACGCGAGGGTGTGTTAAAAGAGCCTCATCACAATACATACGATATAGAATTCTGGGGCGCGGACGGCATGTGTTCGTCGTTTTATCTCGGAGCGTTGAAAGCCGCGTCAATTATGGCGGACTATTTGCTTGATAAAGAGCCTTGCCTCTTATATAATTCTTTATACGAAAAGGGCAGAAAATATTTAGAAACTGAATTATTTAACGGCGAATATTTTATCCAGAAAGTCGAGTGGAAAACGTTAGAAGCTGAATTATATATAGACAAAGAAAGCCCCGAAGCACGCGAATTATGCGAAACCGAGGGACCGAAATATCAGTACGGCACGGGCTGTATTTCAGACGGCGTTCTGGGAGCGTGGATTGCGGAAGCGTGCGGAGTGGGCGAGATTTTAGACCCCGAAAAAGTTAAAAGCCATTTGATGAGCGTGTATAAATATAATCTCAAAAAAGATTTGTCAGAACACGCAAACCCGCAAAGACCGGGATATGCTCTGGGTAACGACGGCGGATTGCTTTTGTGCAGTTGGCCCAGCGGCGGCAAGCCGGCATTGCCGTTTGTCTACAGCGACGAAGTCTGGACGGGCATAGAATATCAGGTCGCGAGCCATCTTATAATGCACGGGTGCGTAAAAGAGGGGCTTGACATAGTAAAAACCTGCCGCGACAGATACGACGGGACTGTGCGAAATCCTTACAACGAATACGAATGCGGGCATTTCTACGCGAGAGCGTTAGCGTCCTACGGATTATTACAGGCTATATCCGGAGCATTCTACGACGCGAAATATAAAACGCTGAAAATAAAAAATCCCGCCGGAAAAGGCGATTTCAAAATATTTATATCGACCAATACAGGTTACGGCCACGTCGGAGTAAAAGACGGCAAACCGTTTGTAAATGCCGTCAAGGGCACGATTGACGCAGATAAATTTGCGTATTAAAACAAATATTAAAACCTCCCCGGAAATAAAATTTCTGAGGAGGTTTTTTTCTTTATTTGATTTTTGATTTGTCTAAATTATTTCGCTCTTACTTTTCTGACAGTCAGAACTGCCGCGCCGGCTAAAGCAACAAGTATAACCGGGAAGAGCAAAGAATCGCCTGATTTCGGGTTATCTTTACCGTCGTCGCCTGCGGGAGCTTCATTTACTACGACTTCTCCGCCGCCTTCAGGTGCTGCTCCGCCTTCTTCGGGTGCGGGTGCGTCTCCGCCGCCTGCGGGAGCTTCACCGCCGCCGGGAGGAGGTCCGTCGGGACCGCCGGCAGGTGCTCCGCCGCCTGCGGGTGCTTCACCGCCGCCTGCGGGAGGAGAATAGGGGGAATCGCTGAGATACGCGCTTTTTATGCTGTTATCGACCCAGAAGTCTCCCCAATCGCCGATTACAATTTTCGCCTGAGTTCCCTGCGCTACAAACGCAGCCCAGTCTGCCATAGCCGCAAGTTCAATGTTTATGACGCCGTCAACGCATTTGATGTTGTCGTTCTGAGCCCACCAGTTTGCTTCGCTTTGTATAATGAACTGAAGATTGTCTACGTTTACGGAAGAATCGTTAAGCACGATTACAAGCCATTTTGCTTCTTTAAAAGTGTCAAGGGGCATAGTGCCTGTGCCGCTCTCATAGTTAGGCGTAGCCCAACCGGACATTGTCTCAACGAAATCGGTAAATGCTCCGAGGTTATAGTCCGCCGCCATTACTGTCATGGGTACAAGCGACAGCATAAGCGCTAATAAAAGAGCGATTGAAATGCTAAGTGATAATTTTTTCATTAATTTTTTCCTCCAAAAATTTTAAATTATAAAACCTACATAAATTTGCATAGTTTTACTTATTATACACCAAATATAAAATAAATGCAACACTTTTTAGAAATTTTTTAAAATTTTTATGAAAAATCTCCCCGAACACAAATTCCGGAGAGATTTTAATAACTATTTAACTATAAATTATTTCGCTCTTACTTTTCTGACAGTCAGAACTGCCGCGCCGGCTAAAGCAACAAGTATAACCGGGAAAAGCAAAGAATCGCCTGATTTCGGGTTATCTTTACCGTCGTCGCCTGCGGGAGCTTCATTTACTACGACTTCTCCGCCGCCCTCAGGTGCTGCTCCGCCTTCGTCTCCGCCGCCTTCGGGTGCAGGTGCGTCTCCGCCGGGTGCGGGTGCTTCACCGCCGCCGGGAGGGGGAGGTGTTCCGCCGCCTTCGGGTGCTCCGCCGCCAGCAGGTGCGTCGGGAACGCCGGTGAGAACCGCGCTGACTATGCTAATAGTAGCCCATAAATCTTGATTCCAGTCGCCTATAAAAAAATTAGCTTCATTTGTATCTGCCGAAGCTACAAATGCAGACCACGCACTCATAGCGGTTAAATCAATGTTAAGAACCGTGCCGTTTACAGCGATTCCGTCTTTCTGGTCCCACCAGTTTGCTGCGCTCTGCATAATAAAAGTAATATCGCTTTCTATAGCCGCGCTGAATTCAATTCTTAATCCTGTTGCTGATTTTAAAGTATCAATGCTGAGATTTGTCGCAATCCCGTCTCTGCCGTCAGTACACCATCCCATAAAAGTCGGATTGCCTGTACCTTCGCCGCTGTAGGTGAAGTTTCCAAGATTAAAGTCCGCCGCCATAACCGTCACAGGCACGAGCGAAAGCATAATAGCTAATATGAGAGCGATTGCTATGCTGAGTGATAATTTTTTCATTAATTTTTTCCTCCAAAATATTAAATTATAAAACTTACATAAAATTTGCATAGTTTTCTTTATTATACGCCAAATATAAAATAAATGCAATACTTTTTAGAAATTTTTTATATTTTGTATAAAAATTTTTGTCTTGACAAATTATGAGTTTTAATATAATATTAATGTATAACGGTTAAATTAAACAAAAACAAAAATTTTTACGAGGTGATAATTGTGAAAAATGTATTAAAAATTATTTTAGCTATTATGATGATTACTATGCTCTTTGTTATTTTCTCATGCGATTCAGCGTCAAACTCCGGAGAGGGCGGCGACGCCAAGCCGGATAACGACGGAAGCGGCGACATTCCCGCAGACGCGGGCGCTGATAACGCGGCAAACAGCGAGCCTGAATATGCTTTCCCCCACGACGTAATAGATTTGAAAGGCGAAACGTTCAAGATTTTAATTGACTATCAGTGGACGGAAAACAGCCTTGACATCGAGGACTATGATATTGAAGAAATGAACGGCGAGGTTTTGAACGACGCGATTTACAACAGAAATTTAAAAATAGAAGAAACTTATAGCTTAAAGCTTGAGGGAGTAAAATCAGCAGACAGGGGCATAGAAAGCTTTGTAAATAAAATTATAAAAGCCGGAATGGACGAATACGACGCTATAGCTCCCAGACTGATGAACGCCGCCACGTTCGCGGCTAAGGGCTACGGAATAAACATGTATGAAACCGCCCTCACGCTCGACGCTCCGTGGTGGGACCAGAATATTTTAAAAGACACGTCTATCGGCGGCGCGGCGTATTTTATCTCCGGCGATATATTTATAAAGCACTACGACGGCATAGCCCTGCTTATGTTCAACAAAAAAATGCTCACGGAACTGGGTCTTGAAACCCCGTATAATTTTGTTAATAATAATCAATGGACTATGGACAAATTTAACGAATTGGTCAAAGGCGTTTATTTTGATATTGACCAGGACGGCAAGCACAACAGGTACGACAGGTACGGATTTGTAACTCAGCTCGATTATCTGACAAGCTTTATAAACGCGAGCGGCGAGAAATTAGTTTCGAAAGACGCCGACGATTTGCCGGTATTCACGGGGAACGGCGAAAAAATCTCGGCTATACTCGATAAAATGAACGAAGTTTATTTAGACGAAACGTACTGCATGCACAGGAACGCTTACGATAAAGAAGGCGGCGGAGGGCAGGCGGTTCAGTTCTGGGTATTCCCCGAGGGCAGGGGATTGTTTTACTGGGCGTTCCCGCGTTACATGGATTTAGGATTAAGAGACATGGAAGACGATTTCGGGATAGTTCCCATACCCAAATGGGATTCAAGCCAGTCGAGATACTACGCGACCGTAAACAACTGGCATTCATATACTTATATGCTTCCGGTAACGGTGGGCGACGTCGAGAGAAACTCTATAATACTCGACGCGATGGCGTATGAGGGCAGAAAACTGATAAAACCCGCGTATTACGAAGTGTGTTTGCAGAGAAAATACACAAGGGACGAGGAATCGTCTGAAATGCTCGATATAATTTTCAGCTCGACGGTTTACGATATATGCACCGTTTACGCTATAGGCGGATATACCGACGCGCTCGGGGACGGGCTGCGCGACAATAAAATCAACGTCGCGTCAGCTTACGACAAGAATCAGGGCAAAATAAACAAAGATATAGCCAAACTGATAGACAATTTCGAAAACGCCAAATATTAATTAATATTAACTAAAGGAGAATAAAATCATGCCATTTGTAAGTATAACAACGGCGAAAAAAATCGACGGCGGCACAAAAGCCGAACTGAATTCAAGAATCGGCGAAATCATGCCGATTCTGCCGGGTAAAAATTTAGACAATACGCTTTTATGCATCAACGACGGCGTATCTATGTTCATGAAAGGCAAACCAAACGACGGGGTTTTCATAAGCGTTCAGGTTTATAAAAAATCGCCCGAGGACGCAAAAAAAGAATTTTCGAAAAAGATTTATGAGATATTAAAAGATATTCTCGGGCTGGATTCTGAATCCTGCGTGTATATGAACTTCACAGAGTTCGGGAACTGGGCCGCGAACGGCGATTATTTTTAGAATCAAAAAATATAACAAAACGCGGGACATTCTCCTGAATTTCCCGCGTTTTTATGTTTCAATTTTAAATTTTATTCCCGTTACTGTCATAGCCGTCAACTGCTCAGAATCTTTCTTATACTGTCGGCGGACAGATAATATACCCTCGCGATTTCGTCAACCGTCATTCCGCCGCTTTTCAGGGCTTTTATGTCGTTGTTCCTCTTGTCGTATTTTTTCCTGCTGCCGTTTTTAATGCCCCATTTTATTTTTTCTTCGTTCTGTTTGGGAATATAAATTATTTCGCCTTTTATATATCGTTGAATCTCTTCAAGCAATTTTGCAGGCAGAATTTCTTTCGCGTTTCTGTAACTCAATCTGACGCTCCTTTCAATAACAAAACACTAAGTTGTTAAGCAAACCTGTAAGCGGAGAGAAACTCTCCCCGCTAAACAGGCGGCTGGTATTGAAAGGGAATAACCCGAGTGAATTTATAAAATTATAAATTTCTCAAAATTATTAGCTTTCAATCACCTTTCCTACGTTTTTCATCACAAAAATCAGCTCCTTTCCAACGATATTTCAAGCAAAAAAATTTATATCCTTACCTGATAGTTATATTATACTATGCTTTTATATATAATGCAAGGTAATTTTTGATTATAAAAAGAGTTTTCCTGTTTGTCCCGGACGAAGTTCGCGATTATTTCTTTTCAAAAACCATTTTCGTGCCTTCAATCTCAAGCGTAATCTTTTTCCCGTCGATTTTTCCTGTGATTGTTTCGCCGTCTGAAGTCAAATCTATAGAATTTCCGTTTACTTTATAAGTCCCGTTTTCACCTTCGTCCATAAATTCTATTTTGAAATTTTCGCCGTCTAAGAACTCGAGATACGGGTCAACCCATTCTTCTTCCGCAAATGACATCAAAGCCTTGAGGTCGGCATAACTCATTTCGTCGTCTTCAGATACCATGTCTATACAGATATATTTCCCCGATAATGTTTCGCCGCCGCATGCGGAAAGTACTGATAAGCTGAGCATAAGAACCAATAATACTGCAATAATTTTTTTCGTGTTTGATTTCATAAATAATTCTCCTTTTTTTATATTTCTGAATATTATAACAAAAAATTACTCTTTTGTCAATGTTTTTTTCTGGAACGCTATTATAAACGGAGCTTCGGGAATATTTATAAGCCTGTGATACAGGCAGTCGAACTGCTTTCTGTCAAGATTTTTTGCAAAATCAAGAATCTTTTCGCCTTCTTTTGTACCCTCTTCGTGTCCGGGATAAACAGATATTACAATAACTCCCCCGGCTTTTAATATATCCAGAGCGTCTTTAAGACAGTCAAGCGTCGAATCTGTCTGCGTAGTTATAGATTTATCGCCGCCCGGAAGATAACCCAGATTAAATATAGCCCCGTCTAACTCTGTATTTTCAGGGATATATTTCTTAAAATTCGCGTGTGAATCATGAATTAAATAAACGTTCTCATCAAGGCAATTTTCATGCTCAAGCCGTTTTGCCGTGATTTCGACAGCTTCTTTCTGTATATCAAACGCGTAAATTTTACCGGACGGGCAGGCTTTTTTTATATATAACGTGTCGTTGCCCTTACCCATCGTGAAATCTGCGTAAACGCCGTTTTCTCTTATCGAAACGTCAAGCAAACGTTTTGCCATGCTTAAAATATTCGTGAGCGATTCCCCTCCGTGGAGGGGTGGCGACGGCGCAGCCGTTGACGGGGTGGTTTCAACCCCCGACAGCCTGCCCTGATATGTCCCACGTTTTTCTAACAATTTATCTATATCGTTTATGACCGCGAATTTTTTTTGTACCCAAAACGGCGTCGGACTTTCTGCGTCGTTTTTTTGAATTTCAGGGTCTCCCGTGAGCCGCATAATAACAATCTGCGGCGGCAAATATTCAAGCTGCGAAACGACAATATTAATATATTCTTCTTTTGATAATAATTTTATTTCTCCGCTATTATATAAATCGCGCAGTTCCGTGTTTTCATCGACATACAGCATGTGAATCTTCACGCCCAACGGCAAAGGCTTGAGGTCCGCGATATATTTAGCAGTTTCGACCATCATTTCGGGAGTTTCATGCGGCAAACTGTTTATTATATGAATAGCGGCGGGAATTTTATATTCGGCTAAGAGCTTATACGCGGTTTCAAAAACTTCGAGGTTATATCCCCGGTTTATAAACTGCGCCGTTTTATCATGGCGCGTCTGCAAACCGAGCTCGACCGTTACGTCGGTTTTTAAATTTAATACGCCGAGTTCTTCAGCGATTTCACGGGTTATGCAGTCGGGACGCGTCGCAATATCAATCCCCGCGAGGTTTTCAAGAGTTAAAACGCTTTCGTAAACTTTTTTAAGTTCTTCGACAGGCGCAAAAGTATTTGAACCCGCCTGAAAATACGCGATATATTTTGTATTCTTCCATTTTTTTGAGAGAGCGGCTTTTTTCTCGTGAAACTGACTTATAATCTCCTGCGGGGACAATAAATTATTAGATTTGTTGCGGTATTTTTCGCCGCAGTAAATACAGCCTTTGCCGTTTATATCCAAATGCGGACACGAAAAACCGGCGTTAAGCGCGATTTTCGCAGTCTTTACGCCGTATTTTTGATTTAAATAATAATCGTAGGTGTGATAACGTTTGTTGCGACACGAGCTCGCTCGTGAAGAGTATATAAAATTATTTTTCATGTTTCTTTTTTAATATAAACCGCCGCAGTTCTTCTGTCAAGCCAGAAACTGTTTGCGTCGCGCTCAATATCTTTTGCGCTCTGCGGATTTTTCCAGCCGCCGAATTTCTCCCACGCCGTGTCTAAAATTTTTGTATAATTTCCCGGGTAATTTTTCATAAAATTAAATTTCGCGAAATCATAGTTGTCCGACGTGTGAAAATTAAATAAAAATAATAAATTATTTTTCGTGAACGCGAGAATTTTTTTCTTTTCGTCTGTATATAAAGACTTCGACGGGTATTTTAATATATTATTTTCTCCCGCGAGTTTAATCATGGCTTCGTCAAAATTTTTCAAATACTCGTATCGCAAAAACCCGTCGTCGGCAAGCCGCCATAATCTTCTCGCGTAATAATAGCTCGACCCGTTTTCCGGTCTGGGGAAATCAATCCATTCGGGATGTCCGAACTCGTTGCCCATGAAATTTAAATAACCCTCCCCCGCGCACATACATGTGACAAGCCTTATCATTTTATGCAAAGCCACAGCCCTGTCGATAACTAAACTTTTCGAGTCTTTATTCATGTGCCAGTACATTTCTTTATCCGCGAGCCAGAACATAATAGTCTTGTCCCCGACTAACGCTTGGTCGTGCGATTCGCAGTAGCCTATGACTTTTTCTTTCGGCCTCCGCTGGTTTAATTCCCAGAACATGTGACCCATATGCCAGTCCTCGTCCTGTTTTGTCTTTAGCGTTTTTATCCAGAAATCCGGCGTTCCCATGCCTAATCTGTAATCAAAACCCATGCCTCCCCATTCGACAGGCACGCACATTCCCGGCATACCGCTCATATCTTCTGAAATTAATATACAGTCCGGACGCACTTCTCTGCATAACTCAGACGCGAACTGCAAATAAGTCACGGATTCTGTATCTGTGTTATGCGAGAAATATTTTTTATAACTGTCAAAAGATTCGCCGAGCCCGTGGTCGTTATATAACATAGAAGTCACGCCGTCGAACCTGAACCCGTCGAATTTATATTCTTCAAGCCAGAATTTTAAATTAGATAATAAAAAGTGTATGACTTCGTGTTTGCCGTAATTAAATAATTTTGTCCCCCACGTTGGGTGCGTTCCCCTTTTTCCCGAATGGCAGAACTGATAACTTGTGCCGTCAAACTCCGCAAGCCCTTCAGAAACATTCGGCGCGGCGTGCGAATGAACCAAATCTAATAAAACTGCGATGCCCATATCGTGAGCCGCGTCGATAAGCTCTTTTAATTCTTCGGGAGTGCCGAACCTTGAAGAAACCGCGAAGAAATTAGAGACTTGATACCCGAAAGAACCGTAAAACGGGTGCTCTGTTACCGCCATTAACTGAATAGTATTATAGCCTAATTTTTTAACCCTCGGCAGAACAATATTAATATAATCCCTGAACTGCGCGACTTTTTCTTCCTCGCTGCACATGCCCACGTGACTTTCATAAATCAAAGGCGTTTTTATTTTCTTCGCGTTAAAACTTTTATTGCGCCACTTGTAATCCCCGTCCCAGACCTGTCCGCAGAACTCATAAGTTTGGGGATTCTGCACGACCCTTTTGCAATATAATGGGATTCTGTCAAAAGTTTTACCTTTAGCTTTTATCTGAATTTTAATTTTCGAGCCGTGAGGGAGCGAACCGACGCCGGGGATAAATATTTCCCAGACTCCGTTCCTGCTTATTTTATTTAATTTGTGCGATTCCCGATTCCAACCGTTAAAATCTCCGATAAGAGAGATTTCGTCGGCGTTCGGAGCCCATTCCCTGTAATACCAGCCGTTGTGTTCGATTGATTTCTGGAACCCGAAATATAAATGCCCGTTCGCGAACGACGAAAAAGACCCGGAATCTCCCAAAAGAGCGTTTTTGAGTTTTGCGTAGTTCTTCATTCGCAGGTCAATATCCGGTTCATACGGGACTAAATGCGGGTCGATATTTAATATTTTATACTTGTATTTTTTCTTCATGTTTTTTCCTAAGCCCTCCATATAATTCCTATCACGGCCCCGCCCATAATTATAAACGCGGGGTGAACCCTGAAATATATATGCACGAAACACGCGAGCGCCGCTATAAGCGGATATAAAAACAACTCTGTATTAATTATTTTAATCGCGTAATTCCATACAATCATACATATCAAACCCGCAGCAAGTAAATTTATATAATTAAGCGAATACTTAAACACGCTGCTTTTATATAATCTCTCGCCTATTTTCAAAATAATTATAACAAATAAAACCGACGGCAGAATAAACGCGGCGGCTCCCAAAACTGCGCCGAAAATACCGAACTCAGTTTTCATTCCTAAATAAGTTGCGAGCGTAATGCCCTGAGTATATCCGCCGTACTGCGCCGCGGACGCGATACTTAAAATCTCGTCCATTATTTCCCCGGTCTTTTCAAGGTCGGCAACCCAGTTCAGCGCGTATTCTTTCATGATATTTACACCGCCGATTCCGCCGCCGAAACTACCTGCTCCGGCGAGAAGCATTGCCAGTACATAACTTAAAAAATTAAATTCCATTTTATAAATTTACTCCTCGCCCTTGTGTTTTTTTGCTTTTTTTGATTCTTCCTCAAGCTGTTCCCTGCGGCGCTTTATTGAGTCGTCGTCTATATATCCACGCATTTGCTCTTCTTCCTCGCGAATCTGACGGTCCCGCAGTTTTTTCGCTTTTTTACCGTAAGGGTCGATAATCTTCGGGTGTTTCTCCCTGTATTTTTGATATACGACGTGTATAACGCCGAAAATCAAGCCTAACGCGATTACGGCAATAATATAATACGGCATAACGTTAATCTCAATTTCCCTGTCTCGCAAAATTGCCGTCACGAAAATAAATATCGCGGCCGACGGCAATATAAATACAAACGATTTTTTTTTCACTTCGTTAAAATATATTATTTTATACAGATGCGCGAGAACAAGGCCTAAAGCCGCAGCGTTCATAGCGTTGAAAATAACGCTTTCCCCTTTGGAATTATTTAAATTCTGTACGCCTGTAATAAACTGGTAAGCGAAAAAAATTCCAATCCCAACAGCGACAACAGGCAAAATCAGCGCGGAAACCGCCGCAACTGCGCCTAAAAACCCGCCGACTTTATTACCCACGTAATACGCGTATTTTATACCCGCAGGTCCGGGAGTGTCCCTGAGAAACTGTTCTTTTTCATCAAATTCTTTTTCGGCTATATATTCCGGACAGAAACGCTCTTTTATATAATCGTGCACGCCGTATTCGTCCATTGGCCTAAAAATCCCGAACTTTAAAAACCAGACGAAAAGCATAAGACTTTTTCCCATAATAAAATAATTCTCCGTGAAGTTAATAAATTTATATATTTTAATATACGCTATAAATATTAATTTGTTATTAACATGTTTTATGCAAATTTATTGTATAATTATATACAAAAACGGGGAGGTATTTATAATATGTCTGAAATCACAGGATTAGAGCGCACAAAGCTGCTATTTGAGCATAAAAAACCCGACAGAATTGGATTATACGAGCATTTCTGGGGCGACACGTACAAAGACTGGCACGAAAAAGGCAAAATTAAAGAGGGAACGGATTTTACGACGCATTTTAATTTTGATATAGCGATGTCCGGCTGGTTTAACTATGCCGGAAACATGGACTATGTTCCCGAGGTCGTCGCCGAGGACGAGGACACAATAACAGTAAAAGACCAGAATTACGCGATTCTGCGCCGCCACAAAAAACACGACACAACCCCCGAGCATGTTGATTTCACGGTAAACTGCCGCGAAAAATGGGAAGAACTAATCAAGCCTAATATATTCGCAGACCCTAAAAGAATAAATTTCGAGGGATACGCGAACACAAGAAAATACGCCGCCGAAAATAATAAATATTTCATGTGGTCTGGAGCGCACGTATTTGAACTCATGCACCCGGTGTGCGGTCACGAAAACATGCTCATGGCAATGATTGACGACCCCGAATGGGTAACAGACATGTGCGAAACATACACGAAAGCGATGATAGGCATGTGGGAAATCTTATTTGACAAAGAGGGCTTGCCGGACGGCATGTTTATTTACGAGGACATGGGATTCAAGGGCGCGCCGTTCATGTCGCCGGACATGTACAGAAAATTTATCATGCCGAGCCATAAAGCGACGCTCGATTACGCGCACAGCAAAAATCTTAAAGTGATGATGCACTCGTGCGGCTTTATAGAGCCGCTGCTGCCGCATATAATCGAGGCGGGCATAGACGGCTTGCAGGTCATAGAAGTCAAAGCGGGAATGGATTTGCTCAGGATTTTCAGGAACTTCGGCGATAAAATAGCCCTGATGGGCGGCATAGACGTGCGCGCTTTATATTCAAACGACAAAAAAATAATCGACGCAGAACTCGAAAGCAAAATCCCGACAGTCAAAAACGGCTTCGCGTATTTTCTGCACTCCGACCATTCGATACCCAAAACCGTCGAATACGAAACATATAAATATTTTATCGAAAAAGGGCTTGAACTGGGGAAATATTAGAATCTCCCGAACCAAAACAGCGCAATACTAACGGCAATCGGCAGACTAAGCGAATCTATTTTGTCGGTGTGATTTATAACGACGCTTTTGCCTATGTTTTTATATATATCATAATCAAGCCCCGACGATTCGTTCCCGAAAACCAGCGAATAAATATTTTGCGTGACGGACAAATCGGATAAACTGTGCTCCGCGTCAAGCATAAAAGTATAGATTTCGCGGTTGTTATGCGAATCAAGATAATCGCCGACCGACCGAAAATACTCTATGTTCACATGAAAAAAAGCCCCCATCGAGGCGCGTATAGCTTTGGGATTATAAACGTCCGCGCCGTTTCCGATAATTGCTATGTCGCTTATCCCGAACCCGGCGCACGAACGGATTATTGTCCCAATATTGCCCATATCCGACGGGTTATCTAAAACAACGTGAGATTTATTTTGAGCTATAGTCTGACTTCGTTTTTTAAACGCGCCTATGACATAACAATTTTCTTTCGGCGACAGTATATTTATAAATTTTTGATTTTCTTCGCACGGGATATTATATTTTTCGCACAAATTTTTGATTTTGCCGCCGTTGTCCGGATATGACGGGCTGAATATTATTTTAAAGCAATCTTCGGGTCTGTTTTGCAGCAGTTCGATTGCGGGCGAAGCTCCAAGAGCGTAAGAATATTCAAAATCTTTTTTGTATGTTTTAAATTTCATGTATTATATTTCCTTTGCCTGTGGATTTCATACGATACGATAGTCGCGGCGGTTTGAGCGGCGAGCGAGTGTGAAAAATTTTTTGCGTAGGGTATTCGAACAATTTCATCGGCGTTGTTCAAAAAATCTTTGGATATGCCGCGTTTTTCACCGCCTATTATAAAAACAGTTTTGTCCGCGAATTTCACGTCAAATATATCGCGGACTTTAATTTCAGAATCCGGCGGAGCTTTATGATTTATGCAGTATATCTTGTAATTATTCTCTTTTAAAAGCTTAATCAGGTCAAGCCTGCGTTTTAAATCCTGCACAGCTACGGGCATTTTATAAAAAGTCCCGGTCGAAGCTTTCTCTATTATCGACTCAGAGAATCCGAAATCGCGCTCGGGCAAAATCAATCCGTCGGTTCCCTGCGTATATAAAGCGCGGACAGCGTAGCCGAGATTATACGGGTCTTCGATTCCCTCGATTACCGCGAGACTATTGCCCGTTAATAATTCTGCCGGACTTAAAAATCTGCGCTTCTCCGCTAACGCGATAATTCCCCCGTGAGTTTTTCCGATATTATAATAAAACCCCGAACTGTTTATAATATTTTCAAAAGCGTTAAACTCGTCATACGAAAAATATTCAACAATATCAAAGCGCGCAGAAGATAAAATCTTACGCGTATTTTGATTATCCAAATCTGATTTTAAGATTATTTTTACTATTTTAGCGTAATCAGAATCAAGCGCGCTCAAAACAGAAATCGCGCCCTCTAAAATTATTAAATTTTCAGCGTTTATTCTCTTGACTATTTTATTTATTTTCATGAAACGAACTCCGTTCGTTTAATTCTCTTTCAGCCTGCGTTTTTATAAGATACGACGGGGCAAGAACTCTCGGGTGAACCGCGCCGCTTTTATATGTGTCATAAGCCGCCCTGCACAAAGACGCCGCAGACGGGATTTTTAATACATCGGGGACTTGAACTTTCCCGTCAAATTTAATCTCGTTATAACACATATCCGCGCCGTCGCCCGTGAAAATTATTTTGCGCCCGGAAAATTCAGAGTTTAACTCTGCTTCAAGTTCGCTGACGGTGATTATCCTGTCATTCTTTACATATTTTAAATCATCAAAAACAGCATTATAAACCTGTTTTCTTCTCGCATCAATCACAGGTAAAATTAATATATCGTCGAAAGAGCCATAAAAATTATACGCCAATGCGTAAAGCGACGATACGCCTATACAATTATTTAAATCAGTCCCGAACGCCAAGCCTTTTACAGTCGCAATGCCTATTCTAATCCCCGTAAACGAACCCGGACCGTGAGCAGCCGCGAACAAATCTATATCGTTCAGACAAATTCCCGCGCTCTTTAAAACAGAATCAATCATCGGCATAAGCATTTCACTGTGCGATGTGCTTCCGTCCGACGTCAAATCCGCTAAAACCGTCGGTTTCTTAAAATTTTCAAAATCAAAACTCATGACAGCCGCCGAGGCTGTTTTAGTCGTCGTATCAATACCGAGTATCAGCATAAATAATTTTTCTTTCGTTTTCGTTTAATTTCTCAAAAACAATTCTAACCGTTTGCTCATCAAAAAAATCCGCGATTTTATCAAACCATTCTATAACTATTATATTATTTTTGTCAAGATAGTCAAAAAACCCGATAGACAATAAATCTTCTTCTGAATTTATCCTGTACATATCAAAGTGACATATATTTTTATATTGATTTACAAGAGAAAAAGTCGGGCTTGTCACTCTTGAATCCGGCGCGAAAAATCTGACTAAACCCCGCGTAAACGCAGTTTTACCCGCGCCCAAATCTCCGCACAGCGCAATTATATCACCGGATTTTATCTTGTTTTTTTCAGCGAGATTAAACGCGAAATCTTCTGTTTCACGCTCGCTTTTTGAATATAATATCTCAAGCATAGTTCTCCTTTGTACGTAGAAAATGCTTATACTATTCACTTGATAATAATTCGATTGACGGTGCATCATTATTTATAAAACAATAATATAAATCGCCGCAATCTACTTTGAACCCGTCCTGATATATTGAAACATTATTATATTCAACTTTCAATTCCGCAAACACTTCATGCCGCTTGCCTGTTTTGCGGTCGAATATGTCTAACATTAATTTATCTCCAATATTGAGGATTTCATCTTCCGGCGTATTTTCGCGGTATAAAACAGCGACTAATCCATTTGTTCCCTTTACAGTCGCCCAGTCCATCATTCCGGCGTTTTTATATGTGGCATAAATATCCCAAGCTGTATACCATTGCCAATCTTCCTTTTCACGAATCTGCAAAGCCTCCGGTTGTTTGCGTTCGGGTTCTTCAGCGGCGGTTTCTGATATAGTAAACTCTAATTGATAGGGCGGATAATGCACAAAGTCACCGCCGTAACTAAGATTTTCATTATTCGCCGCAACCCGTAACTCGCAACCGGTGACGCGGTATAAGCCAATTCCGAGGGGTTCTGATAAAATCCCGGCTGAAACATAGAATGTCTGTTTGTCATATTCGTTAAGAGTATATCCTTCCATAGTAAATCCATAATTATCTTTATATTTGAGTTCACACCATTTCCCGTTTATATATTTTTCAAAATGCCAGCCTTGTCCGTAACTCATAACGGAATCCGAATGGTTTTCTAAAATCAACGTCATTACAGTTGTGCCGGGGAGATAGCTGTCCTGCGAAAGCCGCAGAGTAATACCGTCCGTGACAGTCCATAGATTATTCGGCAAAATATCCTCCCAATCTGCGGTGCGGTCATAACACGCCGTCATAGAAATCAGGGTAAATAAAAGCCATAGAGCTATAAAAACCACGAATATTTTTTTCATAACCTTTCTCCTCGTAGTAAACAAATCTAACTTCGTAAAATATAAATTTTCTACATCAAAACAAATTCGTAATATTAACTAATAAGCTCGTTGTACTCATCAACGCTTATATTTATTTCTCTTAAAATATCGCGCAGCATTTGCCGTATCTTTATAAATCCTAATTTATAAATCAAATTTTCCAATTCCGCAGCGGTTATTAAAACCAATCGGCTCATATAGCAACCTCAATTTGGGAAACACCCGCAAAAACAGGAATATTCGCTATATCTTCTTCGTCCATCGCTTCAAGGCATAACAATATTACTTCTTTAAGCTTAATCTGCAATTCGTCTATCGTTTCAGCAAATGTATGCGCTCCGGTTATCCCCGGTATACTGCCTATATACATGCCGCTTTCAATATCCCGTTCAATATATGCCGTATAATTACGGTTCATAAAAATTTCTCCTTTTAAAACAAATTCGTAATATTCCCGTTTTCGTCAACGTCTATCAACTCCGCGCTCGGAACTTTCGGCAGTCCCGGCATAATCATAATATCCCCCGTCATAACCACGATAAATCCCGCGCCTGTCTGGATAACTATATCTTTTACTGTAATATCAAAATCCGCAGGCCTGTTCAGAAGTTTCGCGTTGTCTGATAAAGAATACTGCGTTTTCGCTATACATACCGGCATATTTTCATATCCCAGAGAGCGTGCGCGTTCCAAAACCTCCTCGGCTTCGCCCGAATATATAACTTTATCCGCGCCGTATATATTTTTCGCGATTTTTCTTACTTTTTCTTTTATCGTATCTTCAGGCTCATACGCGAAAGTTAATTGCTTTTCTTCGGTACTGTTACATATTTCAACGACTTTTTCAGCTAAATCAACCGAACCCTTTCCGCCGTTTTCAAACGCCGTCGAAAACGAAAACGGTATGTTATGCTGATAACACAGCGAAGATATTGTCCCGAGTTCTTCGTCTGTATCATTCGGGAATCTGTTGATAACAAGAATCGGCTTGACGTTAAATTTCTTCAGGTTTTCGAAATGCGCCAGAACGTTATCAAATCCGTTAACTATATCTTCGCCGCCGTTGTGCTTAATTGCGCGAACTGTAGCAACGAGAACAACGGCGTCGGGATTAAACCCTGTTTTGCGGCATTTTATATCAAGAAACTTTTCAGCTCCCAAATCAGAGCCGAAACCCGCTTCCGTCACTGTATAATCCGCGAGTTTCAACGCCGCTCCCGTAGCCCTTACAGAGTTGCACCCGTGCGCGATATTGGCAAACGGGCCGCCGTGTATAATAACCGGAGTTCCCTCTAAAGTCTGAACGAGATTAGGCGAGAAAGCGTCTTTCAGAAGCGCGCACATCGCGCCGTCAACTTTTAAATCCCTCGCGAATACCGGCTGATTTTTAAAATTATAACCCACGGTTATATCGCCGAGCATTTTTTTAAGCTCCGGGAGATTTCCGGCAAGGCAGAATACAGCCATAATTTCGCTTGCCGCAGTTATTCTGAACCCGTCTTTTCTGGGAACGCCGTTAATTTTTTTGCCGAGCCCTATCATTATATCGCGCAAAGCCCTGTCGTTCATATCCATACAGCGCGTAAAAGTTATTTTTAACGGGTCAATCCCGAGAGCGTTGCCCTGATGCAGGTGATTGTCTATAGCCGCGCACAATAAATTATTAGCAGAAGTTATAGCGTGAAAATCCCCGGTAAAATGCAGGTTTATATCTTCCATGGGTATAACCTGCGAATATCCGCCGCCCGCCGCTCCGCCTTTGATTCCGAACACAGGGCCCAGCGACGGCTCTCTGAGCGTTATAACTGTTTTATGCCCGAGCCGCGCCAAAGCCTGACCCAGACCTATTGACATAGTAGTCTTGCCCTCTCCGTATTTAGTCGGATTTATAGCCGTGACTAATATTAACTTGCCGGACGGATTCCCCGAAAGTTTCGACAAACATACGTCCGTAATTTTCGCTTTATACCTGCCGTATAAATCTATATCGCTTTCAGCGTCAAGGCCCAGAGACGCCGCTATTTCTTTAACCGGTTTAATATCCGCGTTTCTCGCAATTTCAATATCGCTTAACAAATCTGTATCCTCCCGAACATAATCTAAATTTAAGGGCGGGAAAACCCCGCCCCTACATAAAATAATCACAATATTATTGTTTCTGCTGTTCTCTCATTCTCTTGAACTCAGCGTCTTTCTTTGACAAATCAGTCTTGCCTTTCGGGTTTACGCCCATATACATGACTTCAAACTCGTCGCCCATTTTTACAACGTCCTCGACTTTTTCAACGCGCCTGTTAGCAAGCCTTGATATATGAACCATGCCCTCTCTTCCGGGCAGGTATTCGACGAAACAGCCTACGCCGGATAATATCCCGGTGACTTTTCCCATGAATATATCGCCCTCGTTAGGGTCAAGCACGATTAAATTAATCATTTCCTGCGCTTTATACGCCGCGTTTTTGTCTACAGCCGCGATAAATATGCTTCCGTCGTCTTCTATATCAATCGAAGAAACTCCGGAATCTGCGATAATCTTCTGTATGACTTTACCCTTTGGTCCTATAACTTCGCTTATCTTGTCGATTGCTATTTTCATAGGTATCATCTTGGGCGCGTATTCAGAAACGTCGGGCCTTGGTTCTGCTATGCACTTGAGCATAATCTCGTCAAGTATCATGATTCTTCCGGCTTGCGTGACTTCAAACGCTTTCTTGATAATTTCAGGGGTCAGGCCGTCGATTTTTAAATCCATCTGTATAGACGTTATCCCGTTGTGCGTTCCCGCGACTTTAAAATCCATGTCGCCGAAAAAGTCCTCGAGCCCCTGAATGTCAATCATAGTCATCCAGTCGTCGCCCTCCGTGATAAGCCCGCAGGATATTCCCGCAACCGGACGTTTTATCGGCACGCCCGCGTCCATTAACGCGAGAGTAGAACCGCAGACCGCTCCCTGCGAAGTCGAGCCGTTCGAAGATATAACTTCTGAAACCGTTCTGATTGCGTAGGGGAACTCGTCGATAGACGGCAGTACGGGTATAAGCGAACGTTCGGCGAGCGCGCCGTGTCCGATTTCCCTGCGTCCCGCGCCTCTTGAACTTTTCGCCTCCCCGACTGAATATCCGGGGAAATTATAATGGTGCATATATCTTTTTGCTTCTTCTTCGTCAAGTCCGTCGAGCTTCTGCTGTTCGCTTATAGGCGCAAGAGTAGCCGTAGTTAAAACCTGCGTCTGACCCCTTGTGAACATTCCTGAACCGTGAACCCTCGGCAGTACCGCTACTTCTGCGGCGAGCGGACGAATATCGCTCATGCTTCTGCCGTCAACTCTTTTCTGCTCGTCCAATAACCAGCGTCTTACGATTTCTTTCTGCAGATTATACATGCACTCTTTTATCATGGGTTCGTTTTCTTTTATATAATTTTCAGAATCTGAATTTTCGCTTTGCAGATACTCGTAAAGTTTCTCGTAAACTTTTGACAGCCTGTCTTCTCTTACAGTTTTGTCGTCGGTGTCAAGCGAGTGTTTTACGTCGTTCTGAGCGAACGCTTTTATTTTATTATATAAATCCGGGTCAACGTCAACTGATTCATACGCGAATTTTTCTTTGCCGACTTCTGATTTTATCATGTTTATAAAATCAATCAGCGGCTTGATTTCTTCATGCGCTTTCATGATTGCGTCGTACACGATATTATCTTTGACTTCGTTTGCTCCCGCTTCAATCATCACGACTTTTTCTTTTGAAGCGGCTACTGTTAATTCCAAATCGCTGATTTCTCTTTGAGCAGCCGTTGGATTTATAACTATCTCGCCGTTGCATAAACCGACGAAAACCCCTCCAATCGGGCCTTTCCACGGTATATCGGATATAGACAGGGAGATTGACGCGCCTATCATAGCCGTAATTTCAGGCGAATTATCTTGGTCTACGGATAAAACCAAAAGCGATAAAACTATATCGTTTCTCAAATCTTTGGGGAAAAGCGGACGAATCGGGCGGTCGATAACTCTTGACGTTAAAATCGCCTTTTCAGTAGGCCGCCCTTCTCTTTTCATGAACGAGCCGGGGATTTTCCCGACGGCGTAAAGCCTTTCTTCGTAATCGACGGCGAGGGGCATATAATCTATCCCGTCGCGGGGTTTTTCAGAGGCTGTCGCGGTTGCGAGAATCGCCGTGTCCCCGTATCTTACGAGAGCCGTGCCGTTTGCAAGCTGCGCCATTTTACCGGTTTCGACTATTAATTTTCTGCCAGCCAGATTATACTCGAAAATTCTATGGCTTTTAAACTCTAAATGATTTGCCATTATAATTATTACTCCTAAACTTCTTTAAATTTAAAATTATTTTCTTATTCCTAACTTCTTGATTATTTCACGGTATCTGTTAATATCTTTTTTCGTGAGATAATTTAATAAATTTCTCCTGTGACCGACCATTTTTAAAAGTCCGCGTCTGGAGTGATGGTCGTTTTTGTTTACTTTGAGATGCTCGGTTAACTGATTGATTCTCGCGGTAAGTATCGCGATTTGAACCTCGGGAGAACCGGTATCTGTTTCGTGCAGCTTGTTATCCGTGATAACCTGTTGTTTTTCTTCTTTGAGTAACATAAAAATTTTTTCACCTTTCTTAAAATAAAAAATAAATAAATATACTCCGCAAAACATAGTCTGAGGCGGGTGAATCCTTAATCCTTAAACCAAATTTTAATTTGGTTTCAGACCAAGTTTCGGGAAAAAAGCAATAAATTATTAAATTTTTTATTGCCGACACAATATTATATCACATATTTTCGCTTTTGTAAACAATAAAATAAAAAAATTTAAAATAGATAAAAAACGGTGCGGCATGGAAGCCGCACCTACAAATCTATTTATATTTATATCTTGGTATATCCCTCGCTGTTGATAATAGCGTCGAGCTTGCGCCCTTTGCTGCACATATCGCATTCCGACGGCTTGTAAAAACAATAGTCCGGTATATCTTCAGACGAAAACAGCGAGTGTACCTGCCAGCCGCCGATTTCGGGGAACGCGCTGAAAACAGCCGAGATTCCGATTAATTTCCCGCCGTAATAAGACAAACATTCGACGGCGTGATTAACGGTTGACCCGGTTGACATCGACGCAACCAGTATCAGCACGTTTTTATTAAATATTTTCTCCTGCACGTTCTGATGAAAAATAAAATTGCCGTTCGCGCTGTGCATAGGGGTCAGAACGCGGATTTCTTTATCTGAATTTAATACTCCGGGTCCGGACTGCATAAGCTCGTCGGCCAGATATGCCGCGATAATCTCCGTGCCTTCCATACATACGATAACGTCTATGTAATGACTTGTAAGATACGGAACGGCTAACTCGCGCGCCGCGTTTTTAGCCGCGACCGCGCTGGATTTTAATTCGCTTATATCTATGTAATGGCTTATGTGCGAACTGCCCGTGGCAAAATGACCCGCCGCGACTTCTATTCTTATCGAGGGGTTTTTCTCCGGCGTAACCGTAAAAAATCTGCTTTGCATATATATTCTTCCTTTCAAAATAAAATCAAAAACAAATTTCGCTTATTATTTATTAACGCGCCCTCAAAATAGATATAAGCACTTCGACGCGCCTGTTTTCCTGTCTGCCCTCGGGTGTGTCGTTATCCGCTATGGGCGATTCTTCCCCGTATGCCCTCGAACTGAAACAGCCGGGGGATAATCCGCTTTCCTCAATCAGAAGACGCATAAAATTAAATGCTCGGAATCCGCTCAGTTCTATGTTGTCGGCATATTGCGCCGAGTGCTGCGGAACGTTATCCGTATGACCGCTGACAACAATGTCAAACGGGCGGTCTTCGTTCTGCGTATCGTGAAGCATCTTGCCCAGTATCGCGCCTATTTCTTTCATCTCGTTGGACAAATCCGCGCTTCCCGGCGTAAACCATACGTCGCTCGTGAGAGTCAGCAGTAATTTGTCGCCGTCGCCCTCACCGTCGTGAAGATAAAGATGCTGGTCCATTTCTTCCGTGCTAATCCAGACGTTCAGGCGTTGGAATAAATCCGCGAGGCTGCTGTCTTCGAGGTCTTCGTTTTCGCCCTCGTCGGGCGCGCTGGAATCGTCGGGTTTATTCGGGTCTTCGGAAGTAGGACCGTCTTTTTTTTCCTGAATCGCGCCGAGCCCCGCCGCTTCCTGATAATCGCTTTTTTCAAGATTCGGCAGCCCTATGTTTTCTAAACTGTACTGCTCGCTTATTGCCATGAACTCGTCCGCGCTTATGCCGTTCTGGGAAAGCCCTGCCATCAGCAGCGCGAATTTCGCCTGGTCGACGTTCGACATCGCAAACATAAGCACGAAAAACGTGAGAACCAGAGTTATCATGTCGGAATACGTAACTATCCAGTCCGCCGCCCCAGCCGGAGCTTCTTCTTCTCCTCTTTTCATTATTCCCCCGCCTTTCCTTTAGGATTCGCGACTTTCTTCTTTCTCTCCTGATTTAACTGCTCGCAGAGAAGCTCGTAAATAAACGTCGGGTTGCTCCCGCGCTGTATTGCGAGAAGCCCCGTGCAGATAAGAGATTTGTAAAACATTTCTCTTTTATGTACAAGCTTAAGCCTTGCCGTCAGCGGCAGGAAGATAACGTTTGCCAAAAACGAGCCGTACAAAGTCGTTATCAAAGCAACCGACATATTCGCGCCCAGCGAGTTGACCGCGTTCGGGTCGGACATGTCCATGTTCAGAAGCATGTTAATCAAACCGATAACCGTTCCGCACATGCCGAAGCCCGGCGCGAAAGCCGCGAATTTCTCGTAAACCCCTATAGCTTCGCTATGGCGCTCGCCGATACTTACCAGGCTTTCTTCCAGAGCGTTCTTAATTTCGTCTTCATGAATTCCGTCAACTATCATGCGCACGCCGTACTGCATCGTAGCCTCGGGAAGCTGTTCTTCCTCAAGGGCAAGTATGCCCCCGCTCCGCACTTTGTTCGCCAGTTCCACGATTTTTTCGATTTGCTCCTCCGGCGTCACTTCTTTTCTGATTAAAACGCCCATATGAGCGGGGATTTTAGCCAGAACCCCAATCGGGAACGACACCACAAGACAGCCAATCGTAGGCGCTACGACTATCATTGCGCTTACCGGGTCCCAAAACGACAGCATACTGGCGCCCGACAGCAAAATACCCGTGACAATAGCGCCGATGCTGAAAAGCATTCCAACAAAAGTTAATATTCCCATAAATTTTTATTTTTCTCCTTATGCAATTTGCTATTACATTTGACTATTATATCATAATAAACCGTGAAAATGAATTAATATTGAGTTAATTTTTTGATTATTTTTTGTTAATAAATATTATAACTATTTGCATTTACTGGAGCTTTAAACATATTTTATGTCGCCGTGAACGGGCGGCAGAGCGTGCGGACGGACTAAAGCTCCGCCGTTTTCGTATGAATCTATAGCGGCGAATATATATTCGATAGTCGCCAGCGCGTCGCGCCCGGAAGCTCTCAGATATTCTTTCGGGACTTCGTTCGTCACGTCTTCGAGATACGCGTGTATCCTGAGCGGGAACGTCGCGTTAAAATCGGCTACGCCTGTGTTCAGGACTTCAGGCTCCTGCCCGACTGTCCAGTATGTCAGTTTTTCCACGCAGTTTTCGATACAGGCCGTGCCCTTCGTTCCGGCAAGCTCATAGCTCCACCAGCCGCCCAGCCCGAAGTGCGCGTCGCCCCTTTGCGAGAGCAGATAACCGACACTGCCGTTCTGGAATTTCAGGTGAATGCTCTGAATCGAAAGCATCAGGTCAGAGTTAGACTTTCTAACGCCGGGTTTATCCATGAACGCCTGAACGTGCGTGACATCGCCGGAGAAAGCCCGCATGACTGAGAACGGGTGGGTCAGGAACGCTTTCGTGTGCGAATACGGACGGTTCCATCTCGCGCCGCCGCTTCCGCCGTAGGCTGCCGAACTGCCGTTGAATCCTACTTTGTGCATCGAATAAACCTGCTCGCCGATTTGGTCGTTTTTCATGTACTCGCGCAGTTTGTCCGCCGGGGCTGAAAAATAATGGTTCAGGTTGCAGCCCAAATATACGTCTTTGCGCCTTGCGAACGCGACAAGTTCTCTCGCGTCCGTCACTTCGTGACAGATTGGCTTTTCGACAAGCACGTTTTTGCCCGCGTCAATCGCTTCCATTGCGGGTAAAAAGTGCATTGACCCGTTGTCAAAACCTGAAGTAGTAACAGCGACAACATCAATCTCAGGCTTCGCCGCCAGCATTTCTTTCAGCGAATAAAATGCCGGGACGTTAAATTTTTCAGCCGCCGCGTCCGCTTTTTCTTTTATAATATCGCAGACAGCGACAAGATTCGCTAATTCGTCATTGGTGTAGCAGCTTGCGTGAAGATTGCCGATACCGCCAAGACCGACCACGCCTACATTTAATTTTTTGCTCATAAATTTGCACCTCTCGTTTTATATTTATTTAATTAATATAGATTTTGCCTTGATTTTTTTTAACGTCAGACTGATTTTTTTGCTCTGCTCCAGCAATTCGGCTTCTTTTTCAGCGAAGAGCCGTTTCATTTCTTTTGCGTCCGTAATCTTTATAAT
>Ga0082212_10000969_pt1 | contig 42239 bp, 36 predicted proteins | sample TergutNt197P3_FD_71548 | JGI IMG/M metagenome (GOLD analysis project Ga0082212, IMG submission 71548) | Neocapritermes taracua P3 segment gut microbial communities from Petit-Saut dam, French Guiana - Nt197 P3 | ecosystem: Host-associated > Arthropoda: Insects > Digestive system > Gut ...
CATAATGACCGACCGGCAGGAAATCGCGACTCTGGAGGACGCCTGGGACGAATATCTGGAATCGGCCCGGCGGGTGGATTCGCCGGCCGGGCTGTCCACCGCGCCGGTAGGTATTCGGACCGATGTGAAGGCTGAAGACGCCCGGGGCCACCTGGCCAACGCCAAAGCCCGCCTGGACGCCAGCGGACTGCCCGAAGCCTTGATGGACCCCATCAACCAGGACTTGGGCCGCCTTGAAGCTTCCCTCTCCGGCCTGGACCTTATCCGCAAGCGGGCCGAAACCGATTCGGTCAGTTCCTGGATCCGCACCGGGGTCTTCGCGGCCCATCAGTATATGCGGGAGGAAGCCAAGCGCCCCAAGCTGGAGGAAATCATCAAGGCCAACCAGCTCCGTTCGAACCGGGAAAAGAAAGATGACGAGACCTTGAAAATGCTCCAAGCCCGGCGGGCCGACTTGCAGGGCAATCTGGACGATGCGCTGACCGCTTATTATAACGCCATGACCCAGATGGGTTCCCTGGACCAGACCACGGTAAAGGAATCCCTGAAGCGTTACAGCGAGGATCTCAAGAGCCGGCAGCCGCCGGTATCGAGAGATATATTGAGCGCCATCGAGCTTTTAGGGCGTCACTATGACACCCTGACCACGAACCGCGTCTTGAACCGGGAAACCTTGATTCGGGACCTCAACTCCGTCACCTTGGCGGAAGAATGACATTAGGAGTATGCAATGGGAAGGATCATGAATCTGAGCTTGGCTGCGGTTTTGACGGCCGCCCTGACCCTGACGGGCGCCTGCGCCAATATCTCCAACGACAGCACCCGGACCAAGACCGAGGGCACCCTGGCCGGCGCGGGCATCGGCGCTGTGTTGGGGGCGGCTATCGGCGCGGCGCTCGGCGGACGTGACGGGGCCTTGAAAGGCGCCGCGATCGGGGCCGGGGTCGGGGCTTTGAGCGGCTTCGCCTACGGCACCAGCGTGGCCAACAAAAAAGCGGACTACGCTTCCGAGGAGGAATGGCTCTCTGCCTGCCTGGCCGAAACCCAAAACACCAACCAACAGGCCGCGGCCTACAACAGCCGCCTTAAGACCTCCCTGGCCGGTTACCAGAAAGGCGCCGCTGCGGGGGGGACGGGATATAGCTTCGCCGGGTCCGACCAGTCCGGCAAGTCCGACCAAAAACAAGTGAGCCAGGCCGTCAAGCGAGACCTGAAAGAGAGCGGAGAAATTCTGGCCTATCTGGACCAGGAAATAAGCAGCCAGCAGCAGGTCGTCGCCTCGGCCCAAAGCGGCGCCCAGACCAAGCAGCTTCAGAAAGAGATCGCCGAGATGGAAAAGCAGAAAAAGATTCTGGAACAGCAAAACCGGGAGCTGGCGGCCATCAGCAACCGCTTGGCGATATAAAGGGGTTGCTGTCAACCGCCGCGGGCTGGAACCCCGGCTGCTCATCCGAGCCGACAGCGGCGACGACTTTGGCTATTTCATCAGGACCTCCGAGGCTTTCGTTTGCTATCGAAATAAAAAATTGAGGTGCCGTATGCGAATATTTTTGGCTTTGATTCTTCTCTTCTCCGGCCCGGCTTTTCCGGTTTGGGCAGCGCCGGTCGCCGGCGAGGCCTATCCGTCCCTGGCCCCGGCGAAGGATGGCCGGCCCCAATCGGCCGCCCATTACCAGGCCATAGATGAAGACGGAAAAATCAGCTTGGCGGTGCAAGTGCTGGCCCCCGGGGCCCGCATTGAAGGCTTCCGCATCGACAATCTCGGCGGGAAGTCATCCTTATGGCGTTCCGACAGCCAGGATGGAGGGGCTCAGCCCCTTATTGTCGCCAGAAGAGGAGAAACCCTGGCCGATGGTTTGGGAAAGATGAGTTACGGCCCCTTAGGCCAGGCCGAAGATATTTTTGAGCTGACCCTGGTCGATAACGGGGCCTTCAAGGATAAAAAAACCGATTTTCGGATAACGGTTTTTCTGGCTGACGGGAAACGGGCCTTCTCTCTGTTGAAGGGGGCTGATCAACCCCAAGCCCGGAAAGGAGCGGTAGCCGCCGGCCCGGCCCCGGCCACCGACATCTATGAATCCTTCACCCTGCTTATGGACACTCTGTCCGGCCCCGCCCAGTGGTCGGTCCAGGGCCATGAGGTAACCTCAGACGGCCTGACGGTCAAAGGCCTGAAGATCGTCGGCCAGATCGAGACCGAGGTTCTGGACCTGGAGGATATCTTCATCAAAGGACTGCCCTCCAAGAGCCAGACGGAAAAACTCATGGAAGGCCAGCCCGAGACCCTCCTGGTCGAGGTCATCCGACTCAAAGGCATCCGCCTGGAGGGAACCGAAGCCAAGAACACGTTTATGGTCAATATAGGCGAATTGAACTTGGAAGAGGTCAAGCTGGACCCCGCCGCCCTCACCGGGGCAATGGGCTCCTTCAAACTGGCCGATTTGAAAGGCCGCTTAACTAATGACGACGACCAGACCTTTACCCTGGACCTGGCCGAATTAAGGCTCAACGGCCTGGAAGCGGGCGACTACCTGTTCAAGGTTTTGGCCGGCCAGCCCACCTTGGCCGGTTTTTTCATCAGCCCGGTTTCCTTGGAAGAAGCGGCCCTGACCGGCCTGGCCCTGGAGCTTCCGGGCCTGGGTTCGCTCAAATTGGCCGAGCTGAAGGCCACCGGCCCTCACCGGGCCGGCCAAGTACCCGCCTCGACCAAGAACTTGATCAAAGGTCTGGAATTGACTTTCACCGGCGATCCTCAAGCCGGGAGGGGTACTCCAGAGCGGGACATTTATGAATTTCGCCAGCAAACAGGCTTAAGCGCCTTGGCCCTGGAGGCTGAGAGCGAAAGCGCCTATGAGGCCGGGACGGGTTTATGGACGATCAGGCTCAGCCGCCTTTCGGCGCGGGACCTGTTCGACCTCTCCTTAAGCCTCACCTTGGGCGGACTGGTCTCGGACCGCCTGGAAAAATTCAAGATGGTCCCCTTGGCGGGCCAGTGGCCGGGTGACCCTGGGGATACCCTGGGTGATTCATCTTTCAACGCCTTGAATCTCAAATACACGGACCACAGTCTGGTGGATCTGGCCTTCAATCTGGCCGCCGAGGCCGCGGGAGCCCCGACCGGCGCGGAATTTAAGGCAATGCTGATAACCCAGGCGGTGCCGATGCTCATGGCCGGCGGGTCTCCATACCTGAAAGACCCCGAAGCCCTTGTCCAGCTTTATGCGAACTTCCTTAAAGAGCCCCAATCGCTGGAAATCGACCTTAAGCCCACGCCGCCCCTGACCTTCAAAATGTTAGACCAGAGCGACGAACCCTCCACCATTTTGAACGCCCTCAATATAACCCTTTCAGTCAACGGAGGGGCCGGTTTGCCGCTCAGCTTCGTGGACAGCTTGGCTGACATTAGCCAGAAATGAGGTCGATAATGCGAATTTTTTCACGGAGGTGACTGTATATCACATACAACAAAACTGGGTGTTCTGTAATATTTTATTGAAATAGTTCACTTATTATATTATACTGTTGCAAACGGAAAAGAGGGGCCAACCATCTGTTCTCCAACAATTTATTAAGAATCTTATTATATATAACTAAAAAAATATATTATAGCAAATTAATCAAATGAGTAAGCCTGACCGGTTGTCAGACTTACTCATCAGGAGAGGTTCGGCGTGGGATGGGAGCCTTTAGGTTATTGGGCGGCTTTGGCCTTGGGGGCTGGTTTGGTGACTTTGCCGCTCTTGATGCACTGGGTGCAGGCCTTGATTTTTTTCACCGTGCCGTTGGGCAACTGGTGACGCACGGACTGGAGGTTGGGCTGCCAGAGTTTTTTTGTTTTATTGTTGGCGTGCGAGACATTATAGCCGTTTTGGGCGTGTTTGCCGCACAGGTCGCAGACGCGGGACATGATCTTCTCCCTTTGCTCATTTTCGGCGCATATTCACCGCCGGCGTCCCCTTCCGGCCGCCGCAGACCCTCAAAATCATCTTTTGAGGAATATTGAATTATAACACAGGGAAGCCGACTTGACAAGATTAATGATACCTCTGGCCTTTCCGCCTGAAATGTGTTAAAATTATGCCGATATAGTTTGAGGTTTATAATTTACGGCCAAGAGCGATTTTGCAAGCGGAGGATTCCGACATGCCCCTGGGTTCCGGTCAGCGAGTCTTGATTGTTGACGATTCGCCCATTATGCGGCAGATGCTCGTCAAAATTTTTACGGACGAGGGTTTCTCGGTGGCCGGAGAAGCGGTTGACGGCGCGGAAGCCTTGGAGATGTTCGAGAGTCTGAAGCCGGATTTGATCACCCTGGACATAGTCATGCCCAAAATGCGGGGCATAGAGGTGCTGGAGCGCATTATGACCAGCACGCCCGAGGCCAAGGTCATCATGGCCTCTTCTGTTTCCGACGCCCGGACGGTCATGCATTGCCTTAAGATGGGAGCCAAGCAATATATAGTCAAACCCTATGACGAGAGCAAGATAATGGAGGCCGTCAAAAAGGCCTTGGAACTTTGAGCCGGGCTTGAAGAAGCCGACCCTGGCGGGGAGAGGATGGCGGGGCCGGCGGTAGGCCTTAAAACGTTTTGGGGTCCGAATGAGGGGATAAATGAGCGTAACCGACGAGAACCTGGCGGAATTGTTTGAGCAATACAAAGACGAGGTCCGCGAGACCATCGGTACTTTGGACAATGAGCTGGTGGCCATTGAGCAGGATCCCACCTCCAGTGAAACCATTTTCTCGCTGTTCCGGCACATGCATTCCCTTAAAGGGTCTTCCAAGATGTTCAATGTCGATAACATCGCCGACATCGCCCATCGCCTGGAAGACCTGATGTCGATGATCGACAAGGACAACACCCTCCTGACCAAGCACCCCAAGGTCATCGATCTTCTGTTCCGGGGCAACGATATTTTCCGGGACATCATCGCCCGTCTGGAGGAAGACCCCCTCTTCACCCCCCTGACGCCGGAACACAGCTTTTTCATAGGGGAGATCCAGGCCCAGATCGAAAAAATAAACCGTCGCGATTCCCAGTTGGTGGATGCGGCCCGCAAGCTCTTGGATGTTTTGGAGAATGTTTTACCCTCCCTGGAGGAATCCGAGGCCGAAGCCCTGAAAAAGGAAATGGTTGACCTTTCCACCGGGCTGACCCTGGCCACTCTGGCTGATGAGGGCACCAATCAGATTCGCTTTCATTACAACGGGTTGGACCTCACCGGTGAGGTGCATACTCTGGATGACCTTCTCAATAAGTTCAAGGCCGGCCAATCAGCCCCGGGGGACGGCGAGGCTCTTATGGATGTGGTCGGGCGTCTTTATAACGGCCTGGCCGATGTGGCCCAGGAGGATACCCAGAACCTCATCGCCGAGTTGGGGGATGGCCTGAACATGATCAAGGAGCGTCAACTGGACCCGGACCAGATCGTGACCGCCTTCTTCACGACCATCCTTTCGGAGTTGAAGGAAAAATTCCAGGTTGAGGTGGTTGTTCCGGCCGGAAGCCCCGGAGCCAAGACGGCCAAAAAGAGCGCCCTGGCCGTTAAAGAACCCCAGACCAAGACCATCCGTGTGGACGAATCCAAGATCGATGAGTTTCTGGATTCCGTGGGCAAACTCATCACCAAGAGCGAAAACCTCAACCACCTCCAGTTCGCCTTCCGCCAAGCCGGACTCAACACCACCCTGATGCGCGATTTCACCACGGTCTCCCGTACCATTTCCAATGATATCGTCAACCTCCAGCGCTCCATCATGAAGGTGCGCCAGGTGGAGATGAACAATATTCTCAAGAAGTTCCCCCGCCTGGTCCGCGATATTTCCCACAAGATAAACAAGGAGGCGGAACTCAACATCACCGGGGAGCGGGTGCCCATAGACAACAGCCTTCTGGACGATGTGGAGCAGGCCCTGGTCCATATCGTCCGCAACGCCGTCGATCACGGCCTGGAGACCCCTGAAGAGCGGATGGCCGCCGGCAAGTTCCGCCGGGGTTCCATCAACATCAGCGTCGTTCAGGAAGAGTCCTCCATATATATTGAAGTGGCCGACGACGGCCGAGGCCTGAACCTGGACCGGATCAGGGAAAAAGCCGTGGACCGCGAGCTCTTCGCCGCTGACCAGGCTGCCGCCATGAGCGACAAGGAAGTGGAAATGCTCATCTTCCGCTCGGGCCTCTCCACCAAGGACGCGGCCACCGATCTCTCCGGGCGGGGAGTGGGCATGGATGTGGTCATGACCAACCTCAAAAAATGGAACGGCGACGTCGTCGTCAACAATAACCCCGGCCTGGGCCTGGCTGTGGGGCTCCGGCTGCCCATAACCAACACCCTCCTGACCAAAGAAGCTATCCTGCTGCGGGTGGGCGAAAGCATCTTCTGCCTGCCCCTGGAAAACGTCAGCGAAATAGTCACCGTGCCTCTTTCGGACATTCATGACCACCGGACTAATTTCGTCTTCCGCCATCGCGACATGGTCATTTCAGTCATCAATATCAAGGAGATCCTGGGATTGGGGGCCAGCGACTATTCAGCCGGCGCCGCCAGGGGCGACAGCCGGCCCTTCATCATCCTCCAGGGCCGAAATGAATCCCGTCAATCCATCATGGCCGATGAGATCCTGGGCCAGCAGAAAATAGTCATCAAGGCTTTTGAATTGGATACTTTCCGCAAGCTGCCCTATTTCAATGGTCTGACCCTTCTGGGCGACGGGCGGGTGGTGTTGATTCTGGATTCGGAAAGATTTCTGACCAACAACTGACCCTTAAAGGCTCGTTTCCCTTGGGCCGGCCAGGCCCGTCATTCCCTTATTTTCAAGGAAATTCACCGGCTTGATCGGTATCTGGACGTTTTGACGCCCGGGCGGGAATATGCTATAATAAAAAATTATTAACAGAAGGTCTGGGCCCATCATGTAGCGTCCAGGCCCGGAGGTGGCCCCATATGTTGGCGTTAAAAATCAAAAAAGACGAGTTGGCCCGGGGCGTGGGCCAAACCAGCGCCATTGCCGATAAGCGCAGCGCCCTGCCTCTTTTGTCCAATGTCCTTCTGGAGGCTGAGGAGGGTCGCCTCCGGCTCACGGCCACGGATATGGAGATAAGTTTTCAGGGGACCTACCCCGCCGAAGTCGTTACTCCGGGGCGGCTTACGGTGCCGGCCCGGACCTTCAGCGATCTGGTACGGAATATCAATATACCGGCCGAGGAGGTAAAATTGGCTGAGGACGCCAACTATACCCTCCTTTTGTCCGCCGGCCCGTACAACGACAAGATCTTAGGCGCCGGCCCGGACGACTTCCCCGCGATGCCGCCGGTGGACGACATCCCTTTCCTGGATCTCGCCGGCCGGGATCTCCAGGGCGTCATTGACCGGACCATCTATTCCGTGGCCAAGGATGAGACCCGCTACAACCTTTCGGGCATCTACATTGAAAAAGTGGAATATGAAGGCCGGCCGAATCTGCGCCTGGTTTCCACCGACGGCCACCGCTTGAATCTGGCCGGGCTTTATACTCCGGATTTGGCCAAGCTGGATATGTCCAAGGGCGTTCTGGCGCCCTCGAAAGGGTTGGGGGAACTGCGCAAGCTGACTGAAGGCGCGGAGACGGTGCGGCTGGGTTTCAGTGGTGAAAGCCTGGTGGCCCGCAGCCAGAACGCCGTTTTAGTCATGCGTCTTCAAGACGGCCGCTTTCCCGATTACAACCTGGTGTTGCCCAAGGACAACCATCGGCACCTTTTGGTGGACCGCCGGGAACTCCTGGAAGCCTTGAAACATGTGGGCATAATGTGCGCGGGCGGGGAATATAAGGTTGTCAAGCTGGCCCTTTCGCCCGGCCGTCTGGTCATTTCAGCCGTGAACCCGAACCAGGGCCAGTCCGAGGCGGGCCTGGAAGCGGAATATGAGGGCGAACCTTTGGAAATCGGCCTCAATCCACGGTATTGCCTGGAGGCCCTGAGCCCCCTGGTCAGTGAAAAGGTGCGGTTGAGTTTTCTTGAGGCCGCCAATCCCGTTCTCATAACCGCCGCCGAAGACCCCGGTTACAGCGGGGTCATCATGTCCATGAGGATATAGGCCCATGCTCCTTAAGGCGGGCCGGAGGCAGGGGCCATAATGGCGGAAAATTTCGTTAAGACCGAAGATTACGATTACGGGGCGGACCACATCCAGATCCTGGAAGGGCTGGCCGCGGTTCGCAAGCGGCCGGCCATGTATATCGGCAGCGTCTCCGACCAGGGACTGCACCACCTGGTTTACGAGGTGGTGGACAACGCCATCGACGAGGCCATGGCCGGCTTCTGCACCGCGGTGGAAGTGACCATCACCCAGGCCGGGACCGTCCGGGTCAAGGACAACGGGCGCGGCATCCCGGTGGATATCCACCCCACTGAAAAAGTGCCGGGCGTGCAGGTGGTCATGACCAAGCTTCACGCCGGCGGCAAGTTCGACAAGAAAACCTACAAGGTCTCCGGAGGTCTCCACGGCGTCGGCGTTTCCGTGGTCAACGCCTTGTCGGAATGGCTGGAAGTGGAAGTCAAGCGCGACGGTTGGCGCTATCACCAGCGTTACGAACGGGGCGCGCCGGTCACCGGCCTGGAAAAGCGGGACCAGGTCGTGAAAAGGGGCACCCTGGTCCACTTCAAGCCCGACCCGGAGATATTCGAGACCACGGAATTCGAATTCAACGTCCTGGCCAGGCGGATGCGGGAATTGGCCTTTCTGAACAAGGGCCTGTCCATCTCCATCCGCGACGAGCGCAGCGGCGAGTCCCGGGAATTCTGCTACAAGGGGGGGCTGATCGAATTTGTGGAATACCTCAACCGCCAGAAGACGCCCATCAACGACCGGCCCATCTACCTGGAGGGGCGGAACGAGGGCGAAAACATAGTCGTCGAGACCGCCTTCCAATATAACGACGGCTGGACGGAGCAGGTACTCTCCTTTGCCAACAACATCAACACTGCCGAGGGCGGCACCCATTTGACGGGCTTTAAGACCGCCCTGACCCGGGCCGTCACCCAGTATCTGGGTACTGCCAATCTGCCCAAGAACCTCAAGGAGGTCAAGCTGGACGGCGATGATGTGCGCGAAGGGCTGGCCGCGGTCATCTCGGTCCGGGTGCCCGAGCCCCAGTTCGAGGGCCAGACCAAGTCCAAGCTGGGCAACGCCGTGGTCAAAGGGCTGGTGGACACCTTGGTCTATGAGCGTCTCTCGACTTATTTCGAGGAAAATCCGGCCGTGGCCAAAAAAATCATCACCAAGGTGGTGGATGCGGCCCGGGCCCGGGAGGCGGCCCGCAAAGCCCGGGATATAGCCCGCTCCAAGGGTGCTCTTTCCGGTCACTCCCTGGCCGGAAAACTTTGCCCCTGCCGGGATAAGAACCCGGCCAACTGCGAACTCTACCTGGTGGAGGGCGATTCGGCCGGCGGCAGCGCCAAAAAGGGCCGGGACAGCGCCTTCCAGGCCATTCTGCCCCTCCGGGGCAAGATACTGAACGTGGAGCGGGCCCGTTTCGACCGCATCGTCGGTTCCCAGGAGATCCGCAACATCATCACCGCCTTGGGCACCGGCATCGGCCCGGCCGGCGCGGCCGACGTCAAGATGGAAAATCTCCGCTACCACAAGGTCGTCATCATGACCGACGCGGATGTGGACGGGGCTCATATCCGAACCCTGCTCCTGACCTTCTTCTACCGCCAGATGCCGGAACTCATCGAGCGCGGCCACCTCTTCATAGCCCAGCCCCCGCTCTACGGCGTCAAACCCGAAAGGGCCGTCAAGGCGGCCAAGGCCAGCCCCAAAAAAGGAAAAGCCGGCGCCCAATCCGAGACCGTTTATTTAAAGGATGAGGCCGCCCTGCGGCGTTTCACCACCGGGCGCTACCTGGAAAACCGCAGCCTTACCGACCGGGACGGCCAGGTTCTGGCCGGCCCTCAACTGGCCGAGTTCATCAGCTCTCTGGCCGCTTACAGCGACCTGTCGGACCGCCTGACCCGCCGGGGCTACCCTTTAAGCCTCATCCAGCACCTTCTGTCCGCCCTTACCGATGATGAGGCCGGCTTTTCAAGCCGCCAGTGGACTCTCCGGCTGGCGGAAGAGCTTAAGGCCGACGGCCTGGAAGTGGAAGGGCCAGATTTCCCGGCCGCCCCGGCCCTGGACAACGGCGATGAGGACCGCCCGGCCGCAGAGGGTTTCCGGCTGGTTGTGACCGTCTCCTCCAACCGGGTCAGGCGCCTGGTCATCGGCCGCGACCTTCTGGCCGGCGAATCCTTCAAACGGCTTCTGAACCTCAAGAAGACCATAGACCTCCAGGCCCGGCCGCCTTTCACCATGACCCACAAGGATTCACGCTACCAGGTGGATTCCCCGGCCGCCCTTCTGGCCGATATGAAGACTGCCGGACTCAAGGGCCTCCATCTCAAGCGCTACAAGGGCCTGGGGGAAATGGACGGCGAGGAGTTGAAAGAGACCACCATGGACCCGGAGCGTCGCAACTTTCTCCAGGTCCGGGTGGCTGACGCCGTGGAAGCCGACGACATTTTTACCATCCTCATGGGTGACAAGGTCGAACCCCGTCGGGACTTCATCGAGGAAAACGCTTTGAACGTGCGGGAACTGGATGTTTGAGGCTGCGGTCTCTTTCAAAAATGTGACCAAGAGCTTCGGTCCCCGGGCCGTCTTCGCCGGGGTTTCTTTTGAACTGGCGGCCGGAGGTCGTTGCGGACTCATCGGACCCAACGGTGCGGGCAAAAGTACCCTCTTGAAACTTCTTATGGGCGCCTTGCGGGCTGACGCCGGGGAAATTCTGGTGGGCGGCCTGCCCCCCTGGCGGCCCTCGGTCCGGAGGCGGGCCGGGTTTCTGCCCGAAGGCGCCCCCCTGATGGGCGATTTGACCGTGAGGGAACACCTGGTTCTGGCCGCCCGTCTGCGGGGCCTTTCGCCCGGCGAATTCTCGGCCGAGGAGGACCGGCTGACCGAGACCCTGGCCTTGGCCGATTTCTACCACCGCCCGGCGGCCGGTCTGTCCCAGGGGCAGAAGCGTCGGGCCGCCTTGGCTTCGGCCCTCCTGGGTTCACCGCCCTTACTGGCCCTGGACGAACCCACCAGCGGTCTGGACCCCGAGGAAGCCTTCCGCCTGCTGGCTCTGTTGCGGGCTTTGTCCTCCGCCACCACTTTGATCGTCTCCAGCCACCTTTTGAGCGATTTGCGGGAAATAGCCGGCCAGATCCTGACTCTGGCGGCCGGCCGGGCCTCCTTGGGCGGTTCTCTGGTCGGTTCTGATTACCTTGAACTGCATGGGGATTATTCGGCCCGGGTGAGCGGGGAGGGTGCTCCGTGACCAGGGCTCCCAAGCCTGGCGGAGCCCTGGGCGGTTTGGTGCGGGCCGAACTGACCAGTTTCTGGGGCGGGGGCCACGCCGGCCTGGCCCTTTTGGTTTTTTTGGGTCTCTCCGGGTTCTTTTTTTACAACAATCTGACCGACTATGTGCTGAAGAGTCTGGACTCGGCGGCCAGAGGTCTGAACCTGGACGCCTCCCTGGCTCTCTTCAGCCAGGGGTTGAGCCATTTGCCCCTGGTGCTGATGCTGGTGGCCCCCTTGACCACCATGCGCTCCCTGGCCTCCTTCCGTCGTGGCGGCCACCTGGATTATCTGGCCACCTTACCGGCGGCCGACGGGCTCATCATCGCCGGGCACTATCTGGCCGCCTGGTTGAGCCTGAACCTCCTGGCCTTTCTGGGGTTGGCTCCCTTCCTGGTCCTTACGGGGCTGGGCCTGGGCGAAGTCGGGGTCCTGGCCTCGGCCTGGGTGGGTCTGGCAGCCCTGGCCTCGGTATTTGCGGCCTTGGGCCTGATGGCTTCGGCCCTCTTCCCCGGGGCCGCGGCGGCGGGCCTGGCCACTCTGGGCCTTTTGGGACTCATGTGGGTACTGGGCTGGGCCTGGCCCTATGCGGACGGCGGCTGGGGAGCCATTTGGCATGGCCTGGCCTTCGCCCCCCGTCAGGGCCGCTTCATTTTGGGCCTGATCAGGGGGGATGACCTCTTTTTCTGCGCCGTCCTGACCATCCTGGCTTTGGGCAACGCCCGGCTGGCCTTGGGCTGGCGGCGTTTCAGCGGGGCGGACTGATGGCCGGGGGCCGCGGTAGGCGGAACCTGGGCCTGGTCTTTCTGGGCTTGGCCCTCCTGGGGCGTCTGGCCGCTCCGTTCTGGCCGGGTTTCTGGTTGCCCTCCCTAGCCGCGGGACTTCTCTTGTTGGCCCTGGCCGGCCGGGCTCGCTGGCAGGCTGATTGGGCCGCCTGGCGGACGCCGGCCGGCCAGGCCCGGGCTCGTCTGTGGGCCGGTCTCATTCTGGGGCTGGTCCTGGCCTTGGCCGCCGGTCAGGCCCGTTTCGGCCCCACTTTGGACCTCAGCCGGGGCCGGAATGTCTCCCTGGCCCCGGCCACCCGGGAGCTTCTGGCCCGGTTGGACCGCCAGGTAACCATAACCGTGCGCCTCGGCCCCCAGGACCCCAGGGAGCCCTGGATTCGAGAATTGATGGACCAGTTCCGGCAGGCTGCCGGAAGACGGCTGGATGTAGTGTTCATCAATCCCCAGTTGGAGCCGGAAGCGGGAGTAGAGGGCCCGGCTGTGGCCTGGCCCGGCTCGGCTTTGGTCGCGGCCGAAACTTTCAGGGAAAATGTGCCGGTCCTGACCGAAGAAGCTTTGCGCGGCGCCCTGACCCGGTTATTGACCCCTAGCCCCAGTTTGATTTATTTCCTTTATACCTTCGGTGAAAAATTGATCCAAGACCAAGGCCCCGGCGGCCTCAGCCAGTGGGTTGAGGACCTGGGAGCCCGGCGCCTCCTGGCTTTGGAATACTACTGGGCCGAAGGCGCCCCCCTGCCGGAGGAGGCCGCAGTCCTGGTGCTGGCCGGCCCCAGCGCCCCCTTGGGCGAATTCCGGGAAAACGCTCTTTTGGCCTACCTCCGGCGGGGCGGGCGGCTGATGGTTATGGCCGATCCCCTGACCGCGGCCCTGAGCCCTGAATTCTGGCGGCCTTTGGGTCTTAAATATCCCGAAGGGCTGGTCATCGACCCTGAGATCAGCCTGGGCGGCACGGCCGAGAGTTTCGTCATCAGCCGTGACTATCCCGGCCACCCCCTCACCCGGGGGCTGCGCCGGCCCATTCTCTGGCCCCTGGCCGGGGCTTTCCTGGGTGAGGCGGCCGGGGAAGCCGTAGCCTCGGCCCTCGCTGAAAGCTCGCCCTCGGCTTGGCTGGAAACAGATGTCGCCTCCCTGGCCCGGGACGATTATCGCTACCAGGCCGGAGTCGATCCGCCCGGCCCTCTGGCCCTGGCCGCAGCCGTTTGGTTTCCTGAGGGGGATGGACGGGTGGTGGCTCTGGCCGATTCCGACCTCGCCGCCAACGGTTTCTGGGGGTTCCCCGGCAACCGGGCCTTTCTGGGCGCGGCCGTGAATTGGCTTCTGGACGGTCCGGCGGCTGATTCGGAAATGTCCGGGCGGCCGGGGGCTGACCTGATCTTGAGTGGTGTTTCGGTCCATCTGGCCTTCTGGCTGCCCGCCGGGGTCTGGCCGGTCCTGGTTCTGGGGGTCTGGTTTTTCTTTTATCGCCGCCGCGGCCGGGATTGACCTTGGATCCGGCTGCGCTGCCCCGGCTCTTCCAGGCTTCTCTGGAGACCTTGGAGCCAGCCTGGCGGGACAGTAAATTCCTGGTGGCCTGTTCCGGCGGCCTGGATTCCACGGCTTTGCTCCACTTGACAGCCCTGAGCCTTCCCTCCGCCCAGGCGGCTGCGGCCCACCTCAATCACGGCTGGCGCGGTCCGGCCGCGGACCGGGACCAGGCCTTCGTGGCCCGCACGGCCGCGGAACTGGGTCTGGCCTTTTTTACGGAAAAGGGCGATCCGGCCGGTCTGGCCGAGCGCCGCAAAAAAGGCCTGGAAGAGGCGGCCCGCGTGGTCCGCTATGACTTTCTGGCCCGGGCCGCCCGCGGCTGGGGGGCTGATTTCATCCTCACCGCCCACCAGGCCGACGACCAGGCTGAAACCATGCTGATGAACCTTCTCAAGGGAGCGGGTCCCGGCGGCCTGGCCGGCATTCCCCCCAGTCGGCCCTTGGACGGTCTGGTCGTTCTGCGGCCTCTCCTGGCTTTCAGCCGCGAGGTGTTAAGGGCCTGGCTCAAGGTCCGAGGCCTGACCTGGCTGGAAGATGAATCCAACCTGGACCCGCGTTTTTGGCGCAACGCCGTCCGGGGGGAACTCCTGCCGGGCCTGAAAAGATGGAACCCCCGCCTCTTGGAGACTCTGGGCCGTTCGGCCGCACTCCTGAGGGCCGAGGAGGATTTCTGGCACGGCCGCCTGGCGGAACTCTGGCCCCGGGTGGTCCGGGCGGAAAGTCCGGTCGAAATTGAAATGGACCGCCACTTCCTGGCTGTTCTCACCCTGGCCGAGCGCCGGCGTCTGGTCCACGCGGGTCTGATCCGTATCCAGCGGGCCATGGACCTCATCAACGAGCCCGTCACCTTCGCTTCTGTGGAAACAGCCTTGAGTCTCGCGGCCGAAAAAGGCCGTCGGGGACTGGACCTGCCGGGGGGAGTGCGGGCCTCGGCCGAAGGCCCGGTTCTGCGCCTGACCGTGGCTTCCCGGCTGGCCGCGCGGGGTATCAGTAGGGCGTCTGGAAGTGGGGGTTGGGGGGCAGTTTGAAGTAAGGTGCGTAAAATTCAGCCACCGGCCCGCCGCAGCCTCCGGGATAGACGCAGGCTTCCCGGAGGCTCAACTGGGGGGTGACGCCCTGGCAGAAGCCCATGACGGTGATGGTGGAGCCGGTGCGGTAACGGTTTATCTTCACCGCCTCCCAATCCCAGAAATAGACGACCAGGGGGCGGTTGTTGCCCGTATCAATGGTGATGAAGGCGTAGAGCTTGTCCTGGTGGAAATTCCAGACGCGCTCGGGCGGGGTTATGGTGCGGATGCGGCCGGTGACCACCAGGAGCTTGCCGGTATATTGGGCGTCGGCCCAGTGGAAATTGCTCCGGTAGTCATCGGCCAGCTTCCGGGGCGAAACCGGGAGGGGTTCCATGAAGTCCCCTTGAGCCTGGGCCGATCCGGCCCACCCCAAGAGGACCACTAAGAGCCCGGCAGTAAGACGGGCGAGTAAAATCATGGTCAGCTTTCGAGGTCGAGGTGCTGGCTGTAGTAGCTCATGACCCGGTTCACATAGTTGCGGGTTTCCGGGAAGGGCGGGACTTCGTTATTGAATTTTCTCATGGCTTCCTGGCCGCAATTGTAGGCGGCCAAGGCCAGTTTTTCATCGTCATTGAAGGACTGCAGAAGTTTTTTAAGGTGTTTCACCCCGGCCTCCAGATTCATCCTGGGGTCCAGGAGGTCATGGACGCCCTCGGCCCGGGCGGTGGAAGGCAGGACCTGCATAAGACCCACCGCGCCCTTGTGGGAAACGGCCGAGGGGTCGAATCTGGATTCGGCCTGGATTACGGCCTTGACCAGGAGCGGTGAGACTTGGTGGGCGCGGGCGGTCGTTTCGATCAGGTCTTCAAATTCGTCCGCGGCGGAACTGAAAACCACCTGGGGCCGGACCCGGCTGCGGAGGTCGTCCAGGAGCCTGGGGTTAGGAGTCAAAATGGCCGCCTCCTCCGCCTCTGGAGTCGGCGGGCCTTCCTGGACGACTGCGGAAACCTTGAGCGCTCCGGCCGTCCAGGTGGTTTTCTTTTCGGGAACCGGCGGCCGGGCGGCCGGAGCGATGGGTCCCGGAGGCAACCACAAGCTGGCCACGGTCCGGCTGTTTTCAGCCAGAGCCAGAGGCAGGGCCAAGGCTCCGGCCAGGGCCAGACCGGCCAGCCAGGCCAAGGGTTCCGGAAGGAAGGCTTTTGTTTTAGACATGGGCCCTGGTTCTCCGCTCTCCGGTTCCGGGGGGACGGTGGGGCTGTTCGATTACCTTACCATTTTAGCCCAATCGGCCTGAAAGTCAAGGCGGCTGAAACCTTTAATCCCACAGGTCGGCCAAGTCCGTCAGCGCGGCCCTGATCTGCCAGGCTCCGGCCGCCAGGAGTTCCCCAGGGTTCCCTCCGCCCTCCAGAAGCCCCACGCCGCGTACCCCGGCCCGGGCGGCGGCGGTCATATCCGAAGGGGCGTCGCCGACGAAGATGGTCTGGTCCGGGTGGGCCTCGAGCCGTTCCATGACCAGCCGGAGCATGTCCGGGGCCGGTTTGACCCGAGCCACTTCCAGGGCTCCCACGGCGGAGTCGAAGTAGGGGGCCAGATCCACGGAGGCCAGGGCTTCCCAGGGGCGGTCCCGATTGGTGGCCAGGGCCAGGCTCAGGCCTTTTTTCTTTAAACCACTCAAGAGATCAATGGCGCCGGAGGCCAAGGCTAGGTGGTTTTTTTCCTCGCCGACTATATGGGCGATGAAAAAGTCACGCCAGGCCGGGTCATATTGGCCCCAGAGCCCGCTCCACATGGCTTGGCACTCCAGGTGCATGACTGTCCGGACCTCGGTCTCGGTCACCGCTTTCAGACCGAAATGCCGGGCCATGCGGTTCAGGCCCCGGGTGATGGTCGGGAGTGAATTCACCAGGGTCATGTCGAAATCTAAAACAACGTGGCGGATCGTCATGGTCGCGATTCCTGGCGACGGCTCAGAAAATCAGCCAGGTCCGGCCGGTCAGGACCCAGGTAATCCAGGACGGTGCGGCCCTGGTGGTCCCTGGCTGTGAGGTCCACCCCGCCCCCGGCCAGGATTTTGACTACCTCGTCGTTTTGGTTGAGCCAGGCGGCCAGCATCAGGGCAGTGCGGCCTGCGGGGTCGGTGGCTCTGGTTTCAGCCCCGGCCAGGATCAGGAAGCGGGCCGTTTCCGGATTGGGGTTGCCGGCCGCGGCCAGGAGGGGGGTCAGGCCGTTGGCCCGTAAGCCGTTTACCTCGGCCCCTTTCCGTAAGAGGTATTTTAGGATCTCGGGATTGGGGTTGCTGAGGCTGGCCAGGAGAAGGGCGTCGGCTCCGCTGGGGTCCAGAGCTTTAAGGTCCGCCCCGGCGGCCTGGAGGGCTTCCAGAACGGCCAGGCTCCGGTTGGCCTCGGCCGCGGCCAGGAAGGGAGTCAGGCCCCTTTGGTCCCTGGCTTCCAGTTGAGCCTCGGCCGCGACCAGGCGGGTGATGATTTCAGGGTTGCGGCCCCCGGCTGCGGCCAGATTGAGCGCGGTCCGGCCCTCGGGATCGGGGTGGTCCACCCGGGCTCCGGCCTTAAGGAGTTCGGTCAGGACCGGAAGTTTTTCAGCCAGGGCCGCCAGCATCAGGGGGGTCAGTCCGTCCTGGTCGGCCGCGTTGAGATCAGCTCCGGCCTCGGCCAGGGTCAGTATTAAGCCGGGCCGGGGGTCGGCCGAGGTGGCCTGGTGGAGGGCGGTGCCGCCGTGGTCGTTGCGTTGGTTCGGGTCGGCCCCGCCCCGGAGCAGGGTTTGGGCCACGGTCGGCTTATTGAACATGGCCGCGAACATGAGGGAGGTCAGGCCGAACTTTTTTTCCCGGGCGGCCGGGTCGGCGCCCTTGGACAGGAGCATCTCCGTCACCTGGGCCTCGGGGTTGAAGCCGGCCGTAAGCATCAGGGGGGTCAGCCCGTCCTGGTCGGTCAGATCCAGGTTGACTCCGCCGGCCAGGGCCTGGGCCACGGCTTGGGCGGAGCCTGTCTTGAACAGGCCGGTCAACCCCTCGTTTCGGCCCTCGTTTCGGCCCTCGTTTTGGCTCTCGTCCCGGCCGGTCCGGTCCTGAAAGTTAGTTTCCGCGGCTGAAAGGGGTGTCCCCAGGCTGAGGACGGACAACAGGATAAGAGCGAGATGTAACATGATGAGGCCATTCTAACAGCGGACCGGTTCAAAGACAACCGGGGGCCCTGTTTCGGTCCAGGGCCGCGAGAACTTCGGTCAGGGGCAGGCCCATGACATTGGTCAGGGAGCCTTCCACATTTTCAATGAGAGACCAGCCCCGACCCTGGAGCCCATAGGCCCCGGCCTTGTCCAGGCCCTCCCCGCTGGCGGCATAGTCTTCGATCATGGCCCGGGTCAGGGGCCGGAAGGCCACCAGGCTGAGGACGGCTTGAGCCGAAAGCACCTTTCCGGCAGCGGTCAGGCAGAAAGCGGTGATGACCTGGTGGGTGCGGCCGCTTAAATCGGCCAGGTGGGACCGGGCTTCGGCCGGATCGGCGGGTTTGCCCAGGCTCCTGTCTCCCAGGGCCACGATGGTGTCGGCCCCCAAGACCAGGCTGGCCCCGTGGTCGCCGGCCAGGGCTTTTTCCCGGGCCAGCCGGGCGGCCTGGGCGGCCGGGGTTTCGCCGGCCAGGCGGTTTTCGTCCAGGTCCACGGGGTGGATTTTAAAATCCACCCCGGCCCATTTCAGGAGGTCGGCCCGGCGGGGAGAAGCTGAGGCCAGAATGATGGAGGTCAAGGCCGACCACCCGGCAAAGCTGTGGTTCCGACCGGCGTGGCCGGAGTCCCGAAGAGGGCCCGGGCATTGGCCGTGGTCTGTTGGGCGGCATGGCCCAGGGTCCAGCCCTTGAGTTCGGCCAGGGCTTTGAGGGTCCACAGGAGATGGGCCGGTTCGTTGCGTCGGCCCCGGAAGGGTACAGGGGCCAGGTAAGGGGCGTCCGTTTCCACCAGCAGGCGGTCATCCGGCAGGTCCCGGACCGCGGCCCTGAGGTCCAGGCTCTGGGGATAGGTCAGGACCCCGGGCAGAGAGAGATAAAAACCCAGGTCCAGGTAGGCCCGGGCCGCGTCCAGGCCCAGGGTGAAACAGTGGATCAGGCCGCCCCGTTTCAGGGGGTATTTACGCAGGAGGCGCAGGGTCTCGTCCAGGGCTTCCCGGCTGTGGATGACCACTGGCCGGTCCAGGTCCACGGCGGCGGCTAATAAGCTTTCAAAGGCCCGCAATTGGGCGGCCCGGCCGGAACGGCGGCTGGCGAAATCCAGGCCGATTTCCCCCAAGGCGGCCACTTCGGGCCGGCCGGCCAGATCCAGGAGTTCCCGGAGTCCCTGGTCGTTGAAATCTTCAGCCTCGTGGGGGTGCCAACCCAGGACCGGCCGCAGCTCGGGCCGTTCCCTAGCCTGGGCCAGCACGGCCCGGCAGTTGTCCGGCCCCAGGCCGACATTGAAAATTTCCACCACCCCGGACATCCGGGCTCGGGTCAGCACTTCATCCAGGCATCCGGCGAATTCCGGTCCGGCCAGGTGGCAGTGGCTGTCGATGAAGCGGAGGGGCTCGTCCAGAAGGAGGCTGCGGCGGCGAAGTTCGGCCAGAATATCGGCCAGGACGGTCTCGGTGGGGGCCCGGCCGTCCACCCGGAAAATGTCCGGCCCGGTCTGGCGGTCAAAGGCGGCCCGGACCAAATCCAGGTAACTCTCCTCCTCAAAGCCGGCCTCCCGGCCGCCGCTCCGGCCGGCAATGCGGGCCAGGCCCAGGTTCACCGGCACTTCCACCAGGACGGTGAGGTCCGGCCAGGGGAAGGGCGCGTTGGCCTTCAGGATGCTCTCTTCGGTCAGACCGCGGGCCGATTGGTAGGCCACGTTGGAGAGGATGTAGCGGTCAGCCAGCACCGGGCGGCCGGCCAGAAGGGCCGGGCCGATGTTCAAGGCCACGTCTTCGGCCCGGTCGCGGACGAAAAAGTCCAGTTCTTGGGCCGGGCTCAACCTCTGGCGTCCGGCCTGGACCAGGGCCCGGATTTCGCGTCCGTAAGGTCCCTCGGTAGGCTCTTTGACTGCCAGGGGGTCCAGACCCAGGCCGCGCAGGGCCGCCGAAAGCCCCCGGCTCAAGGTGGTTTTGCCCGCTCCGTCCAGGCCTTCCAGGGCTATGAAAAAACCCCGGGTGACCCCCGGGGCTCGGAGCAAAAGTTCTTTTTTGAAATCCATTATTCTACGATTTTGAAGGGTTTGTCCAACTGCACCGATTTGGTCTGGTCCAGGTTGTCGGTCAGGGTGACCCGCATGACGTAGGAGCCGGCCGGCAGACCCTGGATGCCGATGGTCATGACCAGGGTGCTCTCGGTGATGAAGGTGCGGTAGCCGCTCTGCTCGTAAGGCCCCAGATTTTTTTGGCCGCCGAGCACCCGGCCTGTGGAGTCCAGAATATCAAAGGCGCCGATGATGGAATATTTATAAGTATCGCCGGTTTTGACCTGGGTGAAACCTATGGGTTCACAATACAGGATCAAGGGTTCGGGGGCCTTGAAATCTTCGCCGTCCTTGGGTTGGTAGGTGCCGAAATTGTTGTCCGGCTGGTCAGTGACGAAGGCCACGTTACGGACGCCTAAAGGAGCCAGGCGCCAGATTTCCTCCTGGGCCGCCCACAGGGCGTCCAAGGCTCCGATGTGGTCGCCGCTCTGGTAGGCCGAGGCGGCCTGGGACAGGTGCGTGGAGACGGTATCCTGAGCGGTCAGGGGGGCGGAACCAGCCAGGACGGCCAGGAGCGTAAGGGCCAAAAATGTCGTTTTTTTCGCCATCTTGTTCAAACACCTTTCTTAAGGGGCCACTTTCTGTTATTATACACCAAACAGTTGTTTTCTGACAACGAAATTTGCCTGGAGGTTCTGGCTATGTCTCAGCGCCGCGTCAAGGTTCCATATCTGGCGGCCCTTTCGATTCTGGCCTTTTTGGTCACGGCCTGCGCCGGCCCCTTTGGCGGTCGGACAGCTCTTATGAATTTCAATGAAACGGCCCTGAAACAGGGTCGGGGGGCGGTCATGATGCACGTCGTTGACCGGGGCAGCCTTCTGGCCACCCGCTGGCAGAAACTGGACGACCCCCGGAAACGCCAGAATTTCACGGTTTACCACTCCGGCCGGCATCGTTCATTCGACCGGCTGGACACTTACGACGTGGTCCTGGTCGAGCCGGGCACTTACGCCCTCTACTCGGTTTTCGGCGATTGTGACGAGGGTCTGCGTCCGGCCGCAACAGACTGGGACGAGACCTGGCGGGAAGATGTGGCCAGCCGTCTGGGCCAGGTGGCGCATCACAAGGTCTATAAGCCCGGCGGCGGCGGCTCCACGGGGGGCTTGGGCATCTGGGGCGGCTCCGGCGGTCATTTTGGCTTTGGCCTGGGACTGGGCGTCGCCCCGGGCGAGCCGGTGACCATCTGCAACCTCCTCACCGAAGGGGTCCGGGGGAAAGCCCTCCTGGCCACGGTCACGGTCAAGCCCGGCGAACTGGTCTATGCCGGGGAACTGGAATTCGCCTTCGCGGCTGACAGCCGCTGTGAAACTTCCGGCAACTGGCTGACCGAGAATGAAACCCGGCAATACTGCGGCGCCGACTGGGCCCGGTTGGCCGTAACCGATCGATTCAACGACCGGGCCCGGCCTTTCATCGAGCGGAACCTGGGTTCCGAGTCTCTGCGGCGGGCCGTGGTCCGCCTGGCCGAGCCTGGTTCCTTTGTCACTGTCAAAAAATCGGAGACAAACTGATGAACGATTTCCTGGAACTGGCCGCCGCGCGCCAGAGTTGCCGCAACTTCGCCGACCGGCCGGTGGAACATGACAAGCTGGCCAAATGTGTGGAGGCTGCCCGCCTGGCCCCCTCGGCCTGCAATTCCCAGCCCTGGAGTTTTGTGGTGGTGGAAGATCCCGCCCTGGTGCCCGAGGTGGCCAAATGTTCCCAGCAGTTGGGCATCAATGAGTATATTTCCGGAGCCAGAGCCTTCATCGTGGTGCTGGAGGAACACGCCGTCCTCATGCCCAAGCTGCGCGCCTTCATCGACAGCCAATATTTTGCCAAGAGCGACCTGGGCGGAGCCTTGCTAAGCCTGTGCCTGGAGGCTGAATCCCTGGGCCTGGGCACCTGCATACTGGGTCTTTACGACCGGGAAAAACTGTGCGAACTGTTGAACATCCCCCTGGAAAAACAGTTCGCCGGGCTGGTGGCCGTGGGTTACCCGGCCGACCCCAAAACCCGGGAAAAAACCCGCAAACCCGTGGAGAGCATCGTCCGCTTCGTCTGACCGCCGTAGGCGGTTCTCTTATAAGTCCCCGGCTGGGGCAGTCATAAGCAGGCTTTCGGCCTGTTCCAGATATTTTTCCAGAAGAGCCAATTGATTCGGGGGCAGGGTTCCGGCGGCCTGGGCTCGGCTGCGCAGGCGGTCCAGCCGGTTTATGAAACTGGCGGCCAGGGCCGGGTCGGCCGGCGGGAATTCGGTTGCCGGGCCGGTTTCAGCCGGTGGGGCGGCCGCGTCCTCGGCCAGGGCCGCGTAATCCAGCCATTGGGGAATGTGGAAGCGGACCTCGGGGAAGGTCGCCTGGGCCAGTTCCTGAAAATCCCGGGTGCTGGCCGGTTCTCCGTGGACGAGGTTGACCGTGAGGCCGGGTTTGACCTGGGGAGCCAGCCAGGCCAGGAGTTCGGCCTGGTCGGCGTGCCCGGAAAAACCGCCGATGGTGTGGATTTTAGCCTCGACCCGCACCGCTTCCCGGAAGATTTTCACCACCTGGCCGCCCTCCACCAGGCGGCGGCCGGTGGTGCCCTGGGCCTGGAAACCCACGAAGACGACATGGCAGTTGGGCCGCCAGAGATTGTGCTTGAGGTGGTGGAGAATGCGGCCGGCGTTGGCCATGCCGCTGCCGGCCATGATCAGGGCCGAGCCGGAGATGTCGTTTATGGCCTGGCTTTCCTCGGCGTTCCGGGTCAGGCGCAGGGTCGGCAGGAGCTGCCCGGTCCGCCACTGGTTGAGGAAGTCCTGGCTGTCCTGATCAAAAAGGTCCTGGTGGTCGGTGTAGATGCCCAGGGCGGCTGAAGCCAGGGGCGAATCAAGTATTATGGGCAGTTCCCGGGGCAGGCGGTCTTCGTGCCAGGCCCGGGCCAGGAGCAGGAGTATTTCCTGGGTCCGCTCCACGGCGAAGGCCGGGATGAGTATTTTGCCCTTTTCCCGCCAGGCCGTGTTTATGACCGACAGGAGTTCCTCCACCGAGGATCCCAGGTCCTTGTGGCGGCGGTTGCCGTAAGTGGTTTCCATAAAAATGGTGTCGGCCGGGGGCAGGGCGGTCGGCGGCGGCATGAGGAGTTGGCTGGCCCGGCCGAGGTCGCCGGAAAAGGCCACCCGGACCGGGCGCCCGTTTTCCAGGGCGGTAAAGTGGGCACCGGCCGCGCCCAGAATGTGCCCGGCCGGCGTCAGGCGCAGGGTCAGGCCGGGGACGATTTCATGGTCGGCGTTGAAATCCAGGGGGGTGAGCCGGGTCATGGCCCGGCGGGCATCGTCCTCGCTGTAGAGCGGCTCCACCGCACGCTTGCCTTGGCGTCGGTTCTTGCGGCTTTTCCAGACCGATTCGTGTTCCTGGATGTGGGCCGCGTCCAGCCACAGTATTTTCAAGAGGTCGCAGGTGGCCGGGGTGGCATAGACCGGACCGTTGTATCCGGCCTTGACCAGGCGGGGCACCAGTCCCGAGTGGTCCATGTGGGCGTGGGTCAGCACCAGGGTGGCCAGGGAGGCCGGCTCGTGAGGCCTGGTGTCGGCATTGCGCAGTTCTGTCTGGCGCCCGCCCTGAAACATTCCGCAGTCCAGGAGCACCTTGGCCCCCCCGGCCATTTCCAGCCGGAAACAGGAACCGGTCACCGTGCCCACAGCCCCCAGGGCCTTGATTTTCATTGTGCGCCTCCCTGGGTGGAAAAACTCAGGATGAGTTCATCGGCCTGAGGATAGATGTCAAACAGGATTTTTACCAGTCGGGAGTCGATTTTGCCCCGCCCGACCATGTCCAGCATGATTTTTTCCACCTCGGTCCGTTCCAGGCGTTCCCGGTAGGGGCGGTTTTCAGCCAGGGCCGCGAAGATGTCGGCCACGGCCATGATCCGCGACCCCAGGGAGAGGACCCGGTCCTTAAGCCGGAAGGGGTAGCCTTCCCCGTCCAGGGTCTCATGGTGGAAGGCCGCCCATTGGGCCGCGGTTTCCAAATTGCCTATCTGCTGCAGGATACGGTAGGTATGATAGGTGTGCTGGCGCATGACCCGTATTTCTTCGGGCGTCAGCCGGCCGGGTTTTTCCAGAATCGCGTTGGGGATGGTGAGCTTGCCCAGGTCGTGCAGGAGACCGGCGGTTTCCATCATGAGCAGTTCAGACTCGCAGAAGCCGCACTGCCCGGCCAGAAGGGTGGCCACCTTGGAGACCCGGCGGGAATGATGGGCCGTAAAGGAGCTGGTCCGGTCGATTATTTGGGCGAAAGTTTCGGCGATGTGCAACATGTCCTGAGCTTGGTAGCGGGCCAGGCCCCAGGATTCCATTTCTTCGAAAAATATGTCGGCGTAGCCCGGGTTGACCAGGTCCAGCCAAAAGCTGTCTTTTTGGGAGCCCTGTAATAAGGCTTCCACCACCGCCGGGTCGTATTCCCGGCCGGCCTGGCTCTGAAAAAAACGGTCCAGTTCGTCGCGTTGCTCCAGTATGGGCTTTCGCTTGTTGATTCTTATTTCCAGGCTGTCGGCCAAGTGAATGATCCGGCTGGCCAGGGGGATGGTCTCGCCCTCTGTTCCGGTGGGGTTGCCGCCTTCCCAGTTGTCATGATGATGCCGCACGATTCCCGCCAGGTGGCGCAGGCAGTCGCAAGTCTGGAGCACCCGCCAGCCGTCTTCCGCGTGGGTGTAGGCCGAATGGCTGGTCAGGGGGAGGGAGGCCCGGGCGGCATTAAGAAGCCGGCTGCGCTCGTTGAAGTCGGCGGCCGCGCCGATGTCGTGGAGCAGGGCGGCCATGAACAGGGGCTGCTTTTCAGCCGGGGCCAGGTCCATGGCCCCGGCTATATACTGGCAGATGGCGGCCGTCCGCCAATGGTGGGTGTTGAGTCCGTCCACCACCAGTTCCATGGCCAGCGACAGCCCGCGGATAAGCTGGACCGGGTTGATGTTGAAAGTGTGCATGGCCGCCTCCGGCAGTGTAGCGGACCTGAATCTTTGGAGTTACGAGAATTAGACTTAATGATTTTAATGAGTTTTCCGCGGCCTGTCAATGCCTCGGCCGGGGTCTTCCGGGGGCCGGGTTTCGTGTCCGCCCGGGCCCTAAAAATTCCTTGCCTGAGACCCAGGAATTATGCTATCTTAAAGAGATTAGACTTAAATTAGTTGTTTGTCTCTCCACCCCAAACCATAGTATTTGGGCCATAGTATTTGGGTTTCCCTTTGGTTGCCCAAGGAAAACAGTGGGAATCGGGCGGTCAGGCCAAAAAGACCAGCGCCGGGGGCGGGTCGTTCCAAACCGAAAGGAATGCGGCTAATGAAACTGGGAACCAAAATCATTCTGGGCTTTTTACTGACGAACGTTATTTACTTCGTCCTCCTGACGACCATCTTCATGTTTGTCCGGCCCGTGCAGACCAGTTCCGAAGTTCTGGATAAGTATGTCATATACGCCTTGGGCACGGCCGATGACATACAATACAATATGGAGAAGCTGCGCTCGATCATGAGGGCCTTCCTGGCCAGCCCCACCAATGACCGCAAGATATTCGACGAGTACATGGCCGGCAACAAGGAGACCGCCGACCTTATCAAGGAGTTCGGCATTCTGCTGAACACGCCGGAGGCGGGGATACTCCGAACTTCGGAAATAACCGGCCACTACCAGAAAATCGCCAGTATGTTCCAGGAATACACCGCCCTGGCCATGACCACGCCCGAGCGCCAGGGTAACATCCTGGAATCCCGCAATATGTTCATGGCCGCTTACGATGAAACCATACAGGCCCTGGAAGATGTGTTGAATACGGAAGTCGATATCTTTGAAAAGGAAGTCCTGGACGGGACCGATGTGGCGCATATGAATCGGCGGGTCAAGCGCATCCACGAACTCAGCGCCCTCGTGGACTCCACCAGCGCCAGTTGCCTGGCTTTTGTCCGCGGCCTTCTCCGGGACAGCCAGGAACTTTACGACAAAAGCCGGGCTCTTTCGCTTGAGGTGGACAAGCGTCTGGAAACCTTGATCGCCAACACCGCGAATAAGACGGTCCTGGAGACTTTGAGCAAGGCCCTGAAGGTCAAGACCGAGAAATTTGACCCCGGCCTGAAGACCACCTTGGACATGATGAAGTCGGACGCCGAACACACGGAAAAACGCAACTCCCTGGTGAACCTCCTGGTCAAGGAGTGCGCCGACCTGGCCACGGCCAGCGAGGGCATAGCCCACAAGGCCTCGGCCAATACGAGTTCGGCCATCAACCTGGTCGGCGCGACCATGCTCATCGGGGCCTTCCTGACTCTTTTTATCAGCCTGGTTTTGTCGGTTCTAATGACCAGAAGCCTGATCCATAGTATAGAAGTCATCATAAGCAGCCTTCAGGAGAGCGCCCAGGAGGTGGACGGGACCGCCTCGCAGCTCACCGGGGCTTCCAACACCCTGGCCGAAGGGGCCACGGAGAACGCGGCCAGCCTGGAAGAGACCAGCGCGGCCCTGGAAGAGTTCAGTTCCATGACCAAGCGCAACGCCGACAACGCCTCGGAGGCCAATGCCCTCATGAACCAGGCCACAGCGGCCGTGGATCAGGCCGAAGATTCCATGGCCAAGGTCATCCGGGCCATGGAGGAGATTTCCATCTCGGGCAACGAGATAAGTAAAATAATCAAGACCATAGACGAGATAGCTTTCCAGACCAACCTGTTGGCCTTGAACGCCGCCGTGGAGGCGGCCCGGGCCGGGGAGGCCGGGGCCGGTTTCGCGGTGGTGGCCGATGAGGTGCGCAACCTGGCCATCCGTTCGGCCGACGCGGCCAAGAACACGGCCGACCTCATCGCGGCCACCATAGCCAACATCAATTCCGGCTCGGAGATGGTCAACGCCACAGCCGAAGTCTTCAAGACCGTGGGTTCCCACGCGGCCAAGGTTTCCGAACTGGTCTCGGAAGTGGCTGAGGCCTCCAAGGAGCAGAACCAGGGCATAGGGCAGATAAGCACGGCCATGACCGAGATGGACAAGGTGACCCAGTCCAACGCCGCCTCGGCCGAGGAGTCGGCCAGCGCGGCCGGCCAGATGTCCCATCAGGCCGGGCTCCTTATGAACGCGGTCAATGATATGGACGCCCTGATCCACGGGGCCCACGGGGCCAAGGCCGGCGGCCAGTCTTCGCGGCGCCGTTCAAGCCCTCGTAACCAGCCGGCCCCGTCATTTTCATCAGGCGGAAGACCCCCCGCCGCGGCCAACAGGGCCTTGCCCATGGATGACGACTTCGGCGATTTTTGATCAAGCCGCCTGGCCCAAGGCCTTAAGGCGGCGGCGGTAGTCTTCGGCCCCGGCCGCTTTCAGGCCCAGGGCATCCAAAACCGGCCTCACGCCGGCCAGACTTCGGGCTTGGTTGTCGATGTCCAGTTCCGCCTGGGCCACCCCGGCCAGGCCGTGCCCGGCCGGGACCAGGGAGGTTATCACGTCCGCCCCGGCCTGGAGGCGGTCTCTCAGGCCGGCCAGGCCTTCCACGTCCAGGGAGGCCGGGATGAGGGCCCCAGGCCGGGCCAGGCGCAGGACGGCGATCAAGTCCAGTTCCCGCCTTCGGGCCTCCCCGGGCGGAGGGATTGGCGTCCAGGACCCGGGCCGAGCTCCGGCCGCCTCCGGCGGGGGCATATAGGCCATGCCCCTCACCTGGGCCGCCCCCAACTCCATCATGGCCAGGACCGAATTGGCCAGGTCGGCCGCGCTTTCGCCCACTCCGCACAAGACCCCTTCCTCCACCAGCAGGCCCGCCTCCCGGGCCTTTTGCTTTGATTGCCAGCGCCGGTCATAGCTTTGGCCCGGCCTGAGCCGGCTGAAAAGTTCCCGGTTATGGGTCTCCTGGTAACAGGCGTACCAGGCGGCCCCGGCCTCCCGATAGACGGACAGGGCCTCACCCCCGGCGACACCCGGGGAAACCATGACCGGGAGCCCTGTCTCCCGGACCACCCGGCGGATGAGTTCGGCTGTTTTTCTGAAAAATTCCGGGGAGTCTTCGCCCTGGGTCAGGTCTATGAGGTTGACGCCCTGGGCGGCCAGATCCCGGGCTGCGGCCAGGATTTCCGCTTCGGAGAGACGATAGCGCCGGGCTCGGGGGTTGTCCCGGCGAAAGGCGCAGAAGCGGCAGGCGTTGCGGCAGAAAGTGCCGGTATAGACGAAACCGTAGGTGTGGATTAGGTTTCCGCTGTGCCGCTCCCGGAGGGCCCGGGCCGCGGCCTGGACTTCGGCCCGCTCTTCCGGAGTGGTCAGGCTCAAAAGGGCGATCAGGTCGTCCCGGGTCAGGGCCGCCCCGGCCAGAGCCCGGGACAGGATGGAAGCCAGGTCCATAGACGCCTCTTGATCAACCCTGGACATTGAGGCGGAAACCGGCCAGGTAACTGAGGCTGCGGCCGGCCCGCACCGGGTTCAGGGTTTGCCCTCGCCGGGCCGCCCGGGCCATGACCAGGCGTTCCAGGCCGAAACCCAGGCCCACCCAGGGCATATCCATAAGGCCCCAGTTGGCGTCCAGGGGGTGCGGACCCATGGCCGTGCTGGCCAGTTCCAGGCCGTCCGGGCTTTCCACATCCAGGGTTTCACCGTAAACCCCGGAATCCACGGTGGCCAGGCGACACTCGGAGGTCGGCAGCCCGGCGGTCTTTAAGACCAGGTCGGCCAGTTCCCTGATCCGTTCCCGGCGGACCGCCAGGGGCAGGCCCATTTCCACCATGTTGAGCATGGTGAATTCGGCGGCGTGTCTGGCCCCCGCGGTTTCCTTGCGCAGGCAGGGGCCGATTTCAAAAATGGAAACCGGGTGGGGAGCCAGGCGCAGGAGGTCCACCAGGAGATAGTAGAGATTGGGGGCCAGCATGGGCCGGAGGGCCTTGTTCCGGTCCAGCCAGAATATCTGCCGGTTCAGGCTGTGGTCCTCATTCAGGCCCATGCGTTCCAAAAAGGACCGGGAAACTATGAGGGGGGTTTCCACTTCGGTGAAGCCGGCCGAAGTCAGGGCAGCGGCCAACTTTTCCTTAAGGACGGTTAGTTCCGGACGGCCCCCGGCGGCCAGGTGGCCCCGGAGACCCTCGGCCGCGGCCCGGGCCAGTTTTTTTTCCAGGGCTTGAAAGGCCTGGTCGCGCTCGGTCCGGCCGGGGAAATCCAAGGTCTCTTGGTCCGCGTCCAGTTCCTTAAGACGCCGCTCCTGTTCCACGCTCCAACCGGTCATCGTTTTTCCTTTAAAGAGCCGGTTTCTCCCGCAGGAAGGAACCCTGGCGGCGGCTGAAAAAGGTGGCTCCGTATTTGTCCAGCTTCCATTGAGGCACGGCGCAAGCCGGGCAGGGCGTCTGGTAGAACTTGCCCCGCAGCCAGCGGGCAGCCCGGCTGCGGCAGGAGTTACGCACCTTGAAGCGCCGGCCGCAGTGAGTGGTGAGGACCGCGCCTTCACCTTGCCGCTCAATTGTTCTGAGGCCATGGAGAAAGCCGGAGCGGGCCGGCCAGAGTTTCATTTTTTCCAGCAAAGTCAATAGGTCCAGTTTTTTGCGGTAATAGCGCTTGGCCCGACGGGCAAGGTTGGCGTTTTCCAGCATGGCGGGTCTGGGAGGTCCTTTCAGCCGTTTGCTTGATCAGCGATTTTAGATATAACATAATTTAAACAAAAAAAATATAAAAATAGTTGTTTAAATTTTTATGCCTTAATTTTTGACTTAGCCACACAAGAAACGGGTTAATACAAAGCGGGTATAGGTCAAACAAACAGGTTGACAAATAGATAAAATAGGCATAATGTCTATTTTAGATTTACGAGGTGAGAATGCCCTATGCTAAATCGCCGGATTACGCGAGATGCCGAAAAGGCCATGGACAAGATGCCGGATAAACACTTCTGCCAAGTATATGAGGCTATCGAAGGGCTTCGCGTTGACCCAGAGCCGGGGGATTCCAGGGAACTGCTAAGCAATGTCACTCCAAAGCGACGCCGTAAGGATGTAGGTGAGTACCGGGTCATTTATTGGTATGACGCCGAAATTTTGTATATAGATGTCGTCGGCAGGCGTAATGACGGCGATGTGTACAAGAAAGCGAAGAGAAAGGGGGTGCTATGACTACCGTCAAGGCCACTTATGCCAAGCAAAACTTCGGCACATGCATCGCCGAGGCCGTCAAACATCCGGTCGTGATTGAGAAGTCCGGGCGACCGGCTGTGGTTATTATCTCGTATGAGGAATATCAACGGTTGAACGAACTGGAGGAGGCCATGTGGCTCCACCGCGCCCAAGCTGCGGCTGCCGGGGGGTATCTTTCCGCCGAGGATTCCGACGATTTCATGCAGAAACGTCTGACCCGCGTTTCTGAAAAATAACAGGAAGCAACTGGCCGGTCAGCCGGATGAACCAAATTTTTTTTCTGCCCGGAAATCGCCTGTAATTCATACCGAAATTTCCAAAACCTGTTTCGCCAAGGGAACAAGATTTGGCGGAGGGCCCGGGAGTTGCACCCGGCTATGAGGGTTTAGAGCCCAAACGATCCTTTGCCGATCCGCCCTCCGCAAGCCTGTCAGGCAGTCCGGGCCTTAACGTGGCCCCTATTATAACCTGAAATGAAAAAAGCGCAACATCTGGAAGATGGGCCGGAATTTTGTTGGAATAAGGTTTCAGGTTAAAAAGAGCTTGACAATCTGGATGACTTATGTAAAATAATATCATTAAAATTAGTTATTTATATTTTTATTCTTTTTGCAGATAAGACTTGACTATAAATCCTGTTGAATTGTGCTATCTGAGAAAAAAAATAATAAAATGGTTATATTTTGGTGGAAACATATAAAAACCTGTTATTTATAGTGCAGGTAAACCAGCCTTTGGCGGAGCTACCCCCTGGAGCCTTTTTTATTCAAATTATCACTTTTTTTCGGCCACCGGAAAGCCGGGTAAAGAGATGTATAAGATGGACAAGGCGGAGGTTTTGAAGAGGGTCCGGGCGGCGGGCGTTGTCGGCGCCGGCGGGGCGGGTTTCCCCACGGCTGTCAAGCTCACGGCGGATCCGGAATACATCCTGGTCAACGGGGCCGAATGCGAGCCTCTCCTGAAGGTTGACCAGGCTCTCATGGAAGGGGAGGCCGTAGCTCTTCTGGCCGCCCTGGCCGCCCTGGTCGAAGCCACCGGAGCCCGGGAGGGCCTCTTGGCCACCAAGGAGCACTATCACGGGGCCGTGGCCGCCCTGAACCGGGAACTGCCGGCTTTTCAAAATCTGCGCCTGGTACCCTTAGGCAACTTCTATCCCCTGGGCGACGAGCAGGTTCTGGTCTATGAGGTTTTGAACCGCATCGTGCCCGAGGGCGGCCTGCCTTTGGCCCGCGGGGTGTTGGTCTTAAACGTCGAGAGCCTGATGAATGTGGGCCTGGCCCTGACCGAGGAGCGGCCGGTCATGGAAAAATATGTCACCGTGACCGGCGCGGTCCGGGAGCCGGCCACTTTCAAGGTCCCCCTCGGCCTCTCCTGCGCCGAATTGGTGGCCGCCGCCGGCGGGGCCACGGCGGCCGAACCGGTCTTCATCAGCGGCGGGCCCATGATGGGCCGGCTGGAGAATGATTTTCAGATCCCGGTGACCAAGACCACCAAGGGGATCATAGTGCTGGACCGCGGCCACCCCTGGGCCCGGGCCAAGTCCAGGGCCCTGTCGGAGATGATGCGCCTGGCCCGCACGGCCGGCTGTCACTGCCTCCACTGCGCGGAACTCTGCCCGCGCCGCCTTTTGGGACACGGGCTCCAGCCGGACAAGCTGATGCGCCTGGCCGCCTACGATTCCGCTTGTGAAAAGACGGACGCGGCCGCCCAGGCCTTTCTCTGCTGTGAATGCGGCCTGTGCGAGCTGGCCTGCGTCATGGGGCTCCAGCCCTGGCGTCTCAACCGCGAACTGAAAAAACGCCTGGGGGATATGGGGGCGAACCCCCATTGGGGGAACCCCCATCCGGGAAATCCGGCGGCGGTCGATCCCTTCCGGGCCTGGCGCCGATACCCCATTCCCAAACTGATCCGCCTGACGGGTTTAAGCGAGTATGAACGGCTGGCGGCCCCTTTACGGGATTATCCGGAATCGGTGATGTCCGTGCGCCTGCCCTTGAAGCAGCACTTGGGCGTTCCCGGACAGCCTTTGGTGGCCCGGGGCGAGTCGGTGGCCCGGGGCCAGTTGGTGGCCGCTCCGGCCGAGGGTGCTTTGGGGGCTCATATCCACGCCAGTATAGCCGGCCGGGTCGCGGACCTTGATGAAACATCCATCGTGATCCGGAAGGACGGCCAAGCATGAGTACAGCCATCCGGCCCTGGTTCGGAGAGGGGCGGGCCGTTTTTTCGACCCGCTCCCTCTTGGTTTTTTACTTGAGTTCCTTTTCGGCCGCGGCCATGATCTTGTCCAGTTCCCGGGTCACTTCCGGGGCCAGGGGTTCGGGTTTGGGCCGGGCCAGGATCTCCCGGACTTTGGCCTCGGCCCGTTCGATTATGGTGTCCGGCTTTTCCTCCCAATTGGGCAGTTGGCGCCAGTCCATGACCGAGGGCCGGTAGTGGGGCTCCTGGCGCAGGTATTTCATGGTCAGCCTGCTGGAGATGTATTCACCTTTTTCCAGGCAGTCGTCGATGTCCTTCACCCCCAGGGTTTCGTCGTTGATGTTGTAGCCCGCGGCCATTTTTTTCAGATAACCCATGGATTCGTCGATCAGCACCAGGGCCTGGTGGCTGTAGAAGGCGGCCGCCTGGACGCTGCCGGCCCCGCCCTGTTCGGTTATCTGCATGAGGGTAGCCATGGTCTGGGTGCTGCCGTAGTGATACATGGCCTGGTGGCCCTGGGTGTCGGTGAGGGTGCCGCTGGAAAAAGTGCTGGGGATGTTGTAGTGGCGGGCCATGTCCGCGGCCCCGGCGTAGAGCAGCATCAATTCCGGGCCGTTGGCCACGCTGCGTCCGCTCTTCATTTCCAGCACCTGCAGGAGGTTGTAATACCAAACTCCCAGGCCGGGGCACAGAGCCTCGATTATGGCCGTGGAGGAGAGGAACTCGGCATTGATCTGGGTCAGGGCCCCGGCCAGGGTGAAAGGCGCGTTGGCTCCGCACAGGGCGGTTATGGGCACCCTTAAGGGAATGCCGTATTCACCCCACAACAGGAGGCGGTCGATTTCGTCGTCAGGGTAGCGCAAGGGGTCGATGACGCAGAAGATGCCGCTGATGAGGGGCCTTTTTTTGAGTTGTTCCTTTCCGCCGGCCGCCACCGCCGCCATTTCCAGTTCATATTTCAAATGGCTGGAATGGGTGGTCAGGGCCCAGAAATGCTTGAGGCTGTTTTCCAGGAGTCCTTTGACCACAGCTATGTCGTAGGTACTGGGATCTATGTCCTGGGGGGTCATGCAGGTGGTCACGTCGATGTGGGGCAGATGGTTGACCAGGTGGGCCGCCTCCATGTTGTCCTTGAAGGTCAGGGGGCTGGTCTTATTGGTGACGAAATCGAACAGGGCTATGGGGCCGCCGACCTGGCGCATAAAGAGGTTGCCCAGCTTCATCTCCAGGTCGAATCGCGCTTCGCGGGCGGCGCAGATGAAACTGGCCGGGGCCAGCTTGAGCATCTTTTCAATGAAGGCCCGAGGCATGAAGACTCTTTTTTGGTCGTCGGAGATCCTGGCCCCTTGCGCGGCCAGTTTTTCCTGGGCCCCCGGGTGACTCAAGAGGACGCCGGTTTTTTCCAGGACTTCCAGCGAGGCTTCGTGGATCTTCAATATTTCATCTTTGGTCAAAACGGAAAGCACGGGTAACATGGATGAACTCCTTGTAGTTTGAGGCCTGTTTGAATCAGGCGTTTATACCAAAGTGTCAAACTGTTTGGCCGGCCTCCGGCTGAGGGCGTACCGAAAGCCAGCCCCGGATCAGGACCACGGTCAAGACAACGGAACCGCCGACTATGGTCCAAAATCCGGGAACCTCTCCCACCACCAGCCAGGTCCAAATAGGATTCATCAACGGCTCTATGGAAGGTATCAGGGCGGCTTCCAGGGCCGTGACCTTGTTGATGGCCAAGAGATAGAATATGTAGCCCAGGCCCAAGGGGCCTATGCCCAGGACGGCGCACCAGCCCAGATTGGCCGCGGCGCCGATATCGGAAAAGTCCACACTGAACATGGCCCACAGGCAATAGACGGGGGTGATGAAATTGGCGATGACCATTGAGGATAGGGGCGTGCCCTCGGCCCCCTTCTTGCGCATGAATATGACGCACATGCCCCAACAGAAACCGCAGGCGGCTCCGGTGATCAGTCCCAGAACGTCGTTGCGGCCTTCACCTATTTTCATGTCGTTTAAAAGGAACAGCGACATGCCGAAAATGGTGATGCCTATGAATATCCAGTCCCGCCGGATGGTTTTTTCCTTCAGAAGCCAGGGCCCCAGGAAAGCCACCCACACAGGGGCCGTATATTGCAGGAGAATGGTGTTGGCCGAGGTGGTCAATTTGGTGGAGAGGGCGAACAGGGTCGAGAAAGCCGAATAAAAAACGGCTATCAGGAGATTGTCGCGCGACCAGTCCAGGCGGAATTCACTGCGGAAGAACGTCTTGAAGACCAGCCAGAGAAAAAGGCCGCTGAACAGGGAACGCCAGCCGGCTATGGCCCAGGAGCTCCAGGGTATGAATTTGACGAACATGCCCGTCAGGCTCCAGCAAAGCGGGGCCAGCAAGAGAAAACCCACGCTGCCTTTTCTGGTCATGAGGTTGTTCTCCCTTCTCCATTTAAAATTGATAGACGCCCGATTATACCATTCCCGGCCTGGAAGGGGCGGTCACCTTTTCCAGCTTCAGCGTCTCGCCGAAATCCTCGCGCAGGGATTTGAATAGCCCGGCCACCAGAATAATGATTATGGGCATCAGGATGACCCCGCCGACGATGGTCGAGGTCTGGACCGTCTTGAGGGCTTTTTCGCCGCCGGTGACTAAAATGCCCATGCCGAAGAGCGCCAGGAGCGAGGCCCAGACCATGCGGTTCCAGCGGGCGGAAGGCAGGTCGGAATAGCCCTTTTTGGAACTGAGGTTGGCCAGGGCCTGGGCCGAGGCGTCCAGGGTGGTGCCCAGGAAGATGAAGCACAGAATGGTGTAAACGGGGATGATCAGCCATTTCATGGGAAAGGAGGTCATAATGGCCAGGCAGACGGCCGGGTCGCCGCTGGCGGCCTGGATGCCCACGGCATCCACCAGGCCGGTCTTCTGGGCCCACAGGCTGTAGGCGCCGAAGGTGGCCAGGAAGGACCAGCAGCCCAGGGTTCCCCAGACGCATTCGGCGATGGCCAGTTCCCGGATGGTGCGGCCCTTGGAGATGCGGGCCACGAAGAGGGCGATGACCGGGGCGTAAGCCACCCACCAGGCCCAGTAGAAAACCGTCCACCACTGGGGCCAGGCGTCCCGGGGTCCGCCCTCGGCTATCAGGCGCAGAGGTTCGGTCTGGAAGGTCAGGGCCGGGAAATTGTTCAAAAGAAGGCCCAGGCTGTTGGTCCACAGATCGAACATGAAGCCGGTGGGCCCCAGGACCACCACCAGGAAGAGGATAGTGAAAGCCAGCCAGATATTGATCCGGGTCAGGTTCTGCATGCCCTTTTCCAGGCCCAGATAAACGCTCAGGCCGAAGATGACGAAGAGTATGGCCGTGACCAGGACTTTGAGTCCCAGGCCGTCTTCCAGGCCCGTAAAACCGGAGAAGAGGCGGGAAATCAGGGGAATGGCCAGACCCAGGGAAGTGCCCACGGCGCCCACGGTGCCCAGAAGCACGAAAACTTCAATGACCTTGCCGGGGAAGCCGTCGGCCTGGTTCTTGAGGATGGGCCGGCAGGAAGCGCTGACCCGGAACACTTTTTCCCGGCGCACATAGACACTATAGGCTATGGGGATGGTGGGCAGGCAGTAGATGGCCCAGGCCGAGAATCCCCAATGGAACTGGGGCAGCATGTGGGCCCAGGCCAGGGCCTTATCGCTTCCGGGTTCCAGGCCCAGGGGCGGGCCGTTGTAATAATAGATGGGTTCGACTATGGACCAGATCATCAGGCCGATGCCCACCCCGGCGCAGAAGAGCATGCAGATCCAGGAAAAAGTGGAAAACTCGGGTTCGTCTTCCGGGCCGCCCAGCTTGATGCGGCCGTAGCGGGAGGCGGCCAGCCAGAAGACGACCGCGAAAGCGGCCACTCCGAAAATCATAAAGGCCGAGGAAAGGTTGCGCATGACCCAGGCATAGGCGGCATTGACGCCCAAGGCGGCCGTTTCCGGAAAAAAGGCCATCAACAAGCCGAAGACGGCCACCACGATGAGGGATGGCCAGAAAACCACCGGTTCAATTGGGGCAAACCGGGGGGATGAAGCGCTCCTTTTCATTTAAAAACCTCCTTTAAGTTTCGATCAATCCTTTTCGAAAAGCCTTGAGGTAGCGGATGCAGCTTTTGTCTTGGCCGGCCAGGGCTTCGGCTGTGGCTATGGTCCCCATCATGCCTTTGTCCAGGGGGTTAACTATGGCCCCGTCCAGGCCGACGGCGATGGCCTGGGCCATGAAAATACGGTTGATGTATTTACGGGCCGGCAGCCCGTAGCTGATGTTGGAAAGACCGCACATCAAGTGCACGCCCGGAAATTTTTCAGCGATGGCGCGCACCGCCTTGAGGAATTCCAGGCCGAAACAATGGTCTGTCCCCAAGGGTTGGACCAGGGGATCGACGTGGATGTTTTCCAGGGGCACATTTTTGGCCGCCAAGCCGGAGATGAGCTTGTCGGCTATTTTCAGGCGGTCGTCGCAAGTGGTAGGCATGCCCTCGTCGCTCATGCACAGGGCCACGACCTTGAGTTGGGGGTTGGCCGCGAGCACGGGCAGGAGTTTTTCCCAGCGGTCTTTTTCCAGGGAGATGGAGTTGAGCATGGGGGTGGCCTTGCAGAGGGCCAGGCCGGCCTCGATCACCTGGGGGTCAGGGCTGTCCAGGGCTATGGGCTTGTCGGAAACGCTCTGGATCAGCTCCACCAGCCACCGCATGTACGTGGCCTCTTCGCCGACAAAGATGCCGGCGTTGGCGTCTATATAGGTGGCCCCGGCCTGGTCCTGGTCCGTGGCGACCTGTCTTATATAGTCCGCGTCTCCCGCTTCAATGGCGGCGCCGATGGCCTTGCGGCTGGCGTTTATCAATTCACCTACGATTATCATCTTGGAGCCTCGTCTTTAGGGAAATTATGATGAGTGGGAATCAGGGGCCGCATCTCTCCCCTTGGAGAGCCCGGCCCCCGGGAAGGAAGGGCTGATTAATGCTTGGCCAGCTTGCGGGCCAGCTCCACGGCGCTGGGAGCGTCCTCGGAATAGCCGCTGGCCCCGATTTTGTCGGCGAAGGCCTTGGTCACCGGCGCGCCGCCGATCATGACCTTGACCTGGCCCAGGCCCGCCTCTTTAAGGGCGGCCACTGTTTCTTCCATGGAGGGCATGGTGGTGGTCAGGAGGGCCGACATGCCGACGATGTCGGCTTTTTTGGCCTTGGCGCATTCCACAAAGGCTTCCGGCTTGACATCCACGCCCAGGTCATATACCTCGAAACCTCCCCCTTCCAGCATCATGCCCACCAGGTTTTTGCCGATGTCGTGGAGGTCGCCTTTGACCGTGCCGATGACCACCACCCCGGCGCTGGACTGGCCGGCGCTGCCGAGCTTGGGCTTTAAGATCTCCAGGCCGGCTTTCATGGTCTGGGCAGCCATGAGCATTTCCGGCACAAAGAGCTCGCCGTCGGAAAAACTTTTGCCCACCGCGTCCATGGCCGCTATGAGACCTTCCTGCAACACCTTATTTATATCCGTGCCGCTGGCCAGTTCCTTTTCCACCAATCCGGCTATGCTTTCCTCCTCGTACTCCAGAACCGCTTGATAGATGTCCTTGATCGCCATTGTGTTTTCCTCCTGTGGAAGTGGGTTTGGGGATAATGAGCCTTTAAATGATCCAGGGGTCTCGGCGGATACAGGAGGCGCCTGGGGTCTTGAGGCTCTCGAAAACATGATAAATATATAAATATCTATTTATCATGTTTTTTATTTATCACATTTCCGGACGAATGGCAAACTTTTTTTCTGACTTGGCAAGAATTGCCGGGCCGGGCTATTTTTGCCGGGGTATTCTCAAGCTAAATAAATAAAATAATTTAATTTTTAAAATTGGCATAGCTGTTGCTTCTTTTGTGCCCGGACCCCTCTGGGGTACCTCAGGAGAGCGGCGAATGTCTCTGAACGATTCCGGCTTATTTGAAAGTTTTGGCTTAAAGGCGGCCGAACCGCCGAGGGCGGCCGAATTTAAGGCCGGAAGCCTGGGCGGCCAGTCCGCGGCCCGGAACGATGGCGGCCGGTTGGCCAACAACCGCGCCGAGGCGGGGAAGGGCAGCGGGAAGTCGGCTGATTTCGCCAGCTTTCTAGTGCCTGCGGCCCCGCCTGTGGCGCTGCCCACGGCAGCGCCCACAGTGCCTGACCGCTCTGGAATGCCCTCTGAGGCCGCCCCCGGCAGCCCAAGCGAAGGTCTTTTAAAGGCCGAGCCAGAGGTTCAAACCGCCCCGGCTTTGCCCGAGGCTTTGGCGGCCTTGCCTGTGGCACCGACCACGTTGCCGACCCCGGCAGTGCCCCCGGCACCCGGTGAAATTCCCTCTGAAGCCAGCCCCGGCAGCCCAAGCGAAGGTCTTTTAAAGGCCGAGCCAGAGGTTCAAACCGACCCGGCTTTGCCCGAGGCTTTGGCGGCCCTGCCTGTGGCGCCGACCACGTTACCGACCCCGGCAGTGTCTTCGGCACCCGGTGAAATCCTCTCTGAAGTCAGCCCCAGCAGCCCAAGCGAGTCTGAAGGTCTCCAGATTCAAACCGCTCCGGCCGCGTTTCAGCCCGTGACGGAAGAGTCCCCGGCCCAAGCGCCCCCGGCATCCGCGGCCGTGCCCCCGGCAGCGCCTACGGCACCCGGTGAAATCCGCTCTGAGGCCGGCCGCCGTGATTCAAGCGAGTCTGAAAGCCTTTTGAAGCCCGGGCCGCGGGTTCAAACCGGCCCGGCTTTGACCCGTGGGCCGGAAAAAATTGAAGTGCCGCAGGCACCGCCGATGGCACCGCCCACGGCACCCACGCCGGCCCCGAGTGCGGGCGGTGATGAGGACGAATTTGCCAATGAAATCCGCCCTGAGGCCGGCCGCCGTGATCCCAGCAGGTCTGAAGGTCTTTTGAAGCCCGGGCCGCGGGTTCAGGCCAGGGTCGAGACCGGCCCGGCTTTGACCTTGGGGCCGGAAAAAAATAAAGCACCAGTGGCGCAAGTGCCGCAGGCCCCGCCCGCGGCGCATAAAGCGCCAGTGGCGCAAGTGCCCACGGCACCCACGCCGGCCCCTAGCGCGGGCGGTGACGAGGACGAATTTGCCAATGAGATCCGCCCTGAGGCCGGCCGCCGTGATCCCAGCGGGTCTGAAGGCTTTTTGAAGTCCGGGCCGCGGGTTCAGGCCAGGGTCGAGACCGGCCCGGCTTTGACCCTGGGGCCGGAAAAAAATAAAACACCAGTGGCGCAAGCGCCGCAGGCCCCGCCAGTGGCACCGCCCACGGCGCATAAAGCGCCTACGGTGCAAGTGTCCACAGCGCCCACGGCGCCGCCTACGCCGGCCCCTAGTGCGGGCGGTGACGAAGGCGGTTTTGTGGCCGCCGGCTTGGACCAGGTGGCCCAATATGGCCAGGCCTTGGCTGAGACTTTGTTGGCCGGGGCCGAAAAAATTATTGAAGTGCCGCAGGCACTGCCCACGGCCCCCCTGCTGAACCCGCTTCAGGGCCGCCAACGGGTATCCGGGGATTGGAACAGTTTGACCAGCGGCCTTTTGGCCCGCAACCGCTTGAGCCAGGCCGCAAGCCAGGCTTTGGGCCGGGAAGTGGCCGACCCGGCCGCGGTGAGCGCGGCCCTGGACCGGGCCAAGAGTACCTGGCCCGCCCCCTTCCGTAAGCAGGTGGGCCTTGGCCTGGTGGCCCTGGGCCGCCCCGGACTGTCAGCCAATTCCATGGCCTCCGGAGCCTCTCTCTTGGGCGCGGCTTCCACGGGCGAAGTCTTGCGGGACGTTTTGACCGGTCTTAAGGGCGAACTTAAGATTTTGAAACTGCCCCCCCAGGCCCGGGAGACCTTGGGCCGCATTTTGGCCGACAGCGGGGTGGGCCGGGAGAGCCTGGGCCGGATCATGGCCGGCTTCGGGCGGGACGGATTGTCCCTGGAAACCTTGAACAGGCAATTGGCCGGGCTGAACTTGAGCGGCCAGGGCCAGGGCCTGGTGGCCACGGAAGACGGGCTCTTCGAACTGGGCCAGTTCCTGGGCAGCCTGGGGGCGCCGACGGAAGCCATTGACCAGGTCTTAAACGGACTGAAACCCGGTCAGTTGGTGACGGGCGAGATCCTCAGGGATATTTTGGGCCGCACCGAGCTTGGGGGCTTGAATTTGAACTCCAGCGACCTCAGGAGCCTGGCCGCCTGCCTCTCAAAAATGGGGGCCACCCCCGGCCAACTGGAAAAGTTGGAGGCCTTTTTGGGCCAGACCTCGGGTCAACTGGACAGTTTTCTGGATTTTTTGGATAGCCTGAAAGAAGCCCCGGCTCTCTCCGGCGGGAAACTGGAAGAACTCAAGACTCTTCTTGGTCAAATCAGCCGTGACGACAACCTGGCCCGAACCCCGGTTTTCAATGAGATCCTCATCAAGCTGGAGGCCTTGGGCGATTCCGAGATAGACGATGATTTCCTGAACCTGTCCCCGGCCCTCCAGGCCTTGCGCGGCGGGATCAGCGGGTCCGAAGACTTTGCCGGCGGCCAGTTCCACGGCCAGAACCGGGAAAACCAGGAACGCTACCGCCAGGTCCTGCAGGCCATGGCCACGGGCCAGGACGGCCCCGTAGGGGCCACGGTCATGGCCGCCGAGGCCGAAGGCTATGGCGGACGGTCCGAGGCCCTGAACCGTCAGATCGCCCAGAAGATCATTTTGAGCCGCCGCCGGGGCATCCACCGTTTGAAGATGAATTTGAACCCGGCTGAATTGGGCCGGGTGGATATAGAACTGGCCGTCAAGAACGGGGCCCTGACCGCCCATATTCGGGCCGAAAACCGGGCGGTTTACGAGGCCTTGGGCGACCAGGTGGCGGAATTGAAAAAAGCCCTGGCCCAAGGCGGCGTGGAGCTGGCCGGCCTGACCCTGGACCACGATGACGCCGAAAGCGGCCAAACCTTTACGGCCGGCCTGACTGAATTGACCGCCAAGAATACCAGAACCTCTGAACGGCCGGGCGAAGTTCACCGGGTAATTTAATCAAAAGGAGCGAGATCATGGCCATTATCCCAGCCAGTAGCCCCCCTTTGGGGCGCACGACCCCCCTGCCGGCCTGGACCAAGGACAATATACCAGTGACCGACGGTTCCGAGCGGCAGTTGGGCAAGGATGCTTTCCTGACCTTGCTCCTGACCCAGCTTCAGAACCAGGATCCCACCAACCCCATGGAAAACACCGAAATGGTGGCCCAGTTGGCCCAGTTTTCCCAGTTGGAGCAATTGGCCAACCTGGGCAAGGGCGTGGAGAACCGCCTTGGCGCGCTGAGAAAGTGGTACTACAATACGCTTCTTGAACCTTACCTGGGCGGGTAAACCGCCTTAACCCGCCGACGGCAACCACAAGCTCCCTCCGCCGGTCTTGATTTTTTGCCCCGCGCGGACTCGGCGGCGGCGGCTCTCCCTATGGGGTTCATGGCGGGAGTGGCGGCCTTGCTTCGGCCAGGCGCGATCTTATTGTCAGAAGCAGGAATTGCTTTTTGCTGCACGCGGCGCATTTGCGCGAGGGATGGTTTTATGCCGCCCGCCGGCGTCTTTTGCCTTTCCATCGGGCATCGGGTTTTGACGAGACGGGGTAATTAAAAGCCGGAATCCAGGCGTTGTTTTACAAAATGCCCCTTGGTCGCCTGCCCCCTGCCTGCTTGGCAGGGGGCAGAGCAATCAAGGGTTTTTTAAGCGGCTGCCCGATTATTTAACTTCAACTTCCGCGCCGGCGTCCGCGAGCTGCTTTCTGGCTTCTTCGGCCTTGTCTTTGGCCACGGCTTCCAGCAGGCTGGAGGGAGCGCCGTCAACCTTGTCTTTGGCTTCTTTCAGGCCAAGGCTGGTCAGGGCGCGCACGACCTTGATCACGGCGATTTTGTTGGCGCCGGCGGCCTTAAGAATAACATCGAATTCAGTCTTTTCTTCCTCAACCGGAGCAGCGGCGCCGCCGGCAAGCGGTGCGGCGGCAACGGCCATGGCCGGGGCGGCGGCGGAAACGCCGAACTTCTCTTCCAGTTCTT